>Ga0208373_1000370_pt1 | contig 81054 bp, 76 predicted proteins | sample RifOxyC2_FD_184036 | JGI IMG/M metagenome (GOLD analysis project Ga0208373, IMG submission 184036) | Soil microbial communities from Rifle, Colorado - Rifle Oxygen_injection C2 (SPAdes) | ecosystem: Environmental > Terrestrial > Deep subsurface > Rock core/Sediment | place: Rifle, Colorado...
CGCCTGGACATTTCCCCAACGCAACCGTATTATTGCCGGCTTATCGCTGGGAGTGATTGTGATCGAAGGGGCTTATCAGAGTGGCGCCATGATTACGGCCAAATTAGCCCTGGAGCAGGGGCGGGAAGTTTTTGCTCTTCCCGGCCAGGTAGGCCTGGAACAAACACAAGGGCCGCATTGGTTGATCAAACAAGGGGCCAAATTGATCGAAAATATCAATGATGTCCTGGATGAACTCAATTTAGCGCCAGGCAGACAACTGTTTGGCAGCGAAACAAAGGAGATCAATCTTAGTGAGACGGAAAAACAAATATTGGCTGTCCTTTCGCGAGAAGCCAAAGCGCTGGATCTGATTGCAGCAGAAATCAACCGGCCGGTTCAACAGCTCTTGGGCGATTTACTGATTTTGGAAATGAAACAAGCTGTCCGTCAACTGCCGGGAAAATATTTCGTTCTTGCCTAATCGGTCAATCTCCTTTAAAATGGCAAAGTCATGGTTCTATTCTCCGAAATGTTCGTCTCTGACATTATCGGTGTTCCTGTCGTCGATAGACTGCAGAAAAACATCGGCAATGTCAAAGACATAGTCATTACCCTGGGCGAGGCTTTCCCCAGGGTCGTTGGGCTTTTGGTTGGTCTGCTGGAAAATAACGGGACAAAGATTATTTTGATCGGGGAAATCGACCTGATCGGGAAAAAATTTGTTACCACCCGCACGATTAAAGAGCAGGTCCCTTTGACCTCGCTGCGTGAAGGCGAGGTCTTGTTGATGCGGGATGTTATGGACCAGCAAGTTGTTGATTTGGAAGGGGCCCGGGTGATCAGGGTCAATGACCTGAAGCTGGCCAAGGCTGACCAGGATGTCCGTCTGATTGCCGCTGATGTTGGGCTGCGCGGGATGTTGCGCCGGCTGGGGCTGGAAAAAATTGTCGGCCGGTTTTATGGTTTGTTCGGTAAAACGATTCCCGAGCAATTGATTGGCTGGGACCATGTGCAAAACCTTTCTGGCGGGCAAATTGCCATCCCAAAAGAAAATATTACTGATCTGCATCCGGCCGATGTTGCCCAAATTATTTCCCAGGTGCGTACCGACCAGCGGACGGCCATATTTGAAAAACTGTCTGATAAAACTGCTTCAGAAGCCTTACATGAGCTTGAACCGATGCTTGGGGCGGTCTTGATTACCACACTGGAAACAAAAAAATCGCTCAATATTCTGGAAAAAATGCCAGTTGACGAAGCGGCCGATATCATCGGTGACTTGCCAGTCGAAAAGGCCGAAGAGTTGCTTCGTCTGATGAAGGTGCGCAAGGCGACCGAGATCCGCAAGCTGCTCAAACATCGCGATGAAACTGCCGGTGGTTTGATGACAACCGAATTTGTGACTTTGCCCAATAATCTGACGGTGGAACAGGTAATCGCGCGCCTGCGCGAACATTCGCCTGACGCAGAAACAATTTATTATCTCTATGTGATTGACGAACAGGAGCGGCTAGTGGGGGTGCTGTCCCTGCGCAGCCTGATTGTGGCTCCACCCGAAAAACTGATTACCGAAATTATGATCAGGGAACCAATTACGGTCACTCCGGAAATGAACCAAAAAGAGCTCTCGGATGTAATCTCCAAATACAATCTCCTGGCTGTTCCCGTTGTTGACCCAGAGGGGAAAATACTGGGTATTGTCACGGTCGATGACGTGATTGACCTTATCCTCCCGCCACATTCGCGGCGGAAAAAGAATATGTTGGGTTAAAGATGACAAATCGTAAATGGTTCTTTGGCCGGGATTGGCACTATTGGCGGATTCGGCTGCTGGTTTTTTTATCGGTGGTCGGGCCGGGGATTATCACGGGAACCGCCGATAATGATGCCGGCGGCGTGGCGACCTATTCGATTGTTGGGGCGCACTTTGGCTACCAGATGCTCTGGATCCTTATCGTTATTACCGGGATGCTTTATGTGACGCAGGAAATGGGGATGCGTTTGGGGGTGGTGACTGGCAAGGGGTTGGGTGATCTGATCAGGGAAAAATTGGGCTTACGTTTTGCCGTGATCCTGATCGCCTTGGTCTTCCTGACAAACTTTTCCAATATTTTAGCCGATGTGGCCGGTATCGCGGCGGTCGCCGACATCTATGCCATTCCTCGGTTGATCTTTGTGCCGATATTTGTCCTATTGATTTGGACGGTTATTTTACGTGGCAGCTTCAATTTTGTCCAAAATATCTTTTTGACTTCCTGTGTGCTTTTTTTCTGTTATCTGATCAATGGTTTTATTGCCAGGCCGGACATTCCAGCTATGCTGCGGGGCAGCTTTATCCCCACGTTGCCGGTGAATAGAGAATATCTTTTTATGGCCACGGCCTTAATCGGAACCACTTTAACGGTCTGGGGACAGTTCTTTGTGCAATCTTATTTTGTCGACAAAGGGGTCGGTAAACGAAACCTGAAAAATGCCAGATTAGATATTATCTTTGGCGCTTTCTGGACCGATCTGGTTGCCTATTTCATTATTATTTCAGCGGCGGCGACTCTTTTTGTCAACGGTGCTAGGGTGGAAACGGCCGTTGATGCAGCCAAGGCCCTGGGCCCGCTGCTGGGAGAATTTGCTAAGCATCTCTTTGCCTGGGGCTTGCTGAACGCTTCATTGCTTGGGGTCTGCGTGATCACCATGGGGACCGCCTATGCCATTACCGAGGTTTTGGGCACGGAGAGAAAAGTAAACGCATCTTTTAAGGAAGCGCCGCTTTTTTACTCAATTATCGGTTTTTGTTTATTGGCCTGCACCATAATGGTTTTGATCCCCAGCATACCAATAATGTTCATCTTAACTGCCTCGCAAGCGTTAAATACGATTGTTTTGCCGGGTATCTTTATTGTGATTTTGAAATTGATTAATGATAAGAAATTAATGGGGCCATATGCCAACGGTCCGCTGACCAATTTTATCTCCTGGGTGACAATTGTCAGCTTTAGCGCTATCTCCCTTGTCATGCTTTACCTGACATTTTTTTAAGAATATGTTAAAATCCGATTCACATGTTTAAAAAGCTGTTAGTTGCCAATCGTGGAGAGATTGCGGTCCGGATCATCCGGGCGGCCAAGGAAATGGGGATCGCCACTGTTGCGGTCTACTCTGAAGTTGATAAGGATTCGCTGCATGTCAAAATTGCCGATGAAGCGTATTGCATCGGGCCAGCTGCTCCGAACCAGAGTTACCTTAATATTCCCAGCATTATCAGTGTGGCTGAGGTTTCCGGCGCCCAGGCTATCCACCCCGGTTATGGTTTTCTGGCGGAAAATGCCAAGTTTGTGGAAATCTGTGATTCGCATAAGATAGTTTTTATCGGACCACCGATCGAAGCCATGGAAAAGATGGGTGACAAGGCCACCGCCCGAAAAACCGTTTCCAAGGCTGGCGTGCCGATCGTTCCCGGGACCGACGGAACCATTGCCGATGAGCAGGAAGCCAAGAAATTTGCCGATAAAATCGGTTATCCGGTGGCAATCAAGGCCACGGCTGGTGGCGGGGGCAAGGGTTTGCGGGTTGCCTGGAAGCCGGAGGAATTTATCCATTTGATGCGGATGGCTCGGACAGAGGCGGGGGCAGCTTTTGGAAATCCGGAAGTATATCTGGAAAAATATATTGAAGATCCCCGTCACATTGAAGTCCAAATTTTGGCTGACCGCCAGGGCAATACCATTTATCTGGGAGAACGAGACTGTTCTATCCAGCGCCGCCATCAAAAATTAATCGAAGAAGCCCTCTCGCCGGTCATTGATGACAAAATCAGGCGTAAACTGGGTGAGGCGGCGGTTAAGGCGGCCAAAGCAGTCAATTATCACAGTGCCGGGACAATTGAATTTCTCTATGATAAGCATGGGCACTTTTATTTTATGGAAATGAATACCCGGGTCCAGGTAGAGCACCCGGTGACAGAAATGATCACCGATACAGATATCATCCGTGAACAAATTGCCGTAGCGGCCGGAGAAAAGCTGCAGCTCAAACAGGCAGATGTGAAATTTAAGGGCCATGCCATTGAATGCCGCATCAATGCGGAAGACTATACCCGTAATTTTATGCCCAGCCCCGGGGAAATAAAGGCCTACCATGCGCCAGGCGGGTTGGGAGTCAGGGTAGATAGCCATGCCTATGCTGGTTATAAGATCCTGCCCAATTATGATTCGCTGATTGCCAAATTAATTGTCTGGGGTCATGACCGCAACGAAGCGATCAACCGGATGGAGCGAGCACTTGATGAGTACGTTATAGTTGGTGTCCATACCACGATCCCTTTCCATCTTAAAGTCTTGCGGAACGAAGCCTTCCGCCGCGGAGTCATCACCACTAAATTTGTTGAAGAATACTTTGGCAGCAAGTAATGGGTAAGCGAAGGACCTCACGCCGCCTGTCCATGCAGGCATTGTACCAAACCGAAGTCAGCGGCACCGATATTGCCGAAGCGATCAATAACCTTTTTGAAGAAGAAGATTTTATCCCCGAGACTAAAAAATTTGCCCGGGAATTGGCCAAGGCGGCCTGGAAGGAACGGGCAGAAACAGATGAAACCATCAAGCAATTGGCCAAAGGTTGGCCCTTAGACAGAATTGGCAAGGTTGATTTAAGTATTTTACGATTGGCCATCTACGAATTAAAGGAGGGGACCACCCCCCAAGCGATCATTATTAATGAAGCCGTCGAACTGGCTAAACGTTATTCCACTGCCGAAGCCGCCAAATTTATCAATGGGATACTTGGCACCTATTTAACCACCGTTCGGCCGGCTTGAGCAATACCGGTTTTCATGATAAAATTTAGCTATGTTTACCGGTATTATTGAGCAGGTTGGGATCGTGGCCTCGCTCATTCGCGGCGCCCAGGCAGCTAAAATCGCTGTTTCAGGCGGGAAATTCTTTGACGATGTCAAGGTTGGAGATAGTATTGCCATCAACGGTGTTTGTCTGACTGTCACCCATGTCCGCCGCGGTTTTGCCGAATTCGATCTCTCCCAAGAAACCATCAAAAAATCAACCTTTAGCGATGTCAAAATCGGCGAAAAAGTCAATATGGAAAAGGCCTTGCCGGTGGCCGGACGGCTGGGAGGCCATCTGGTGACTGGACATATCGATGGAGTCGGGGAAATAAAAAACAAGGTCACCAGCGGCGAAGGCCTTGATTTTTACTTTTCCGTGCCGAGCGATGTTCTACAATACCTGGTCCAAAAAGGTTCTGTGGCGATTGACGGCATTAGCTTGACCGTGGCGGACTTTCGCGATGGTCTGCTCTTTGTGTCGGTCATCCCGCAAACTGTTAAAACAACCACTCTGGGCAAAAAGGGGATTGGCGACAAGGTCAATCTCGAAGTGGATTTGATTTCAAAATATATAGAAAAACACCTCCGGGGTGAACCGCGCGGCATTACCGAAGAGATGATGTCACGTATCGGTATCCTGCCCATGGGTTGGACGGATAACTAATCAATGCCAACCGAAGGGAAGATAAAATTTAACACTATCGAAGAGGCAATCCGGGAAATTCAGAATGGCCGGATGGTTGTAGTGGTGGATGATGCTGACAGGGAAAATGAAGGCGACTTGGTCATTGCGGCTGAAAAAATCACTCCAGATTCAATCAACTTTATGATTTCCCAGGCCAAAGGGCTTGTCTGTATCCCCATCAGCGGGGAACGGCTTGATCAGTTGGAGCTCAGGCAAATGGTTGACGATAACCGTGAACCGCTGAAAACGGCTTTTACCGTTTCTGTCGATGCCAGCCCCAAACAGGGCATTACTACCGGTATTTCGGCCGCTGATCGGGCCAAAACAATTGAGGTGTTGATCAATCCCCGATCAACCAAAGAAGACCTGGTTTCTCCCGGCCATCTTTTCCCCCTGCGGGTAAAAGAAGGCGGGGTGCTCAAGCGGGCTGGGCACACGGAAGCGGCAGTTGATTTAGCCAAATTGGCTGGGCTCTATCCCGCCGCCGTTATCTGTGAAATTATTAATTCCGACGGAACCATGGCCAGGATCCCTCAATTGACCGAATTTGCCAAACAACACAACCTAAAACTTGTGACCATTTCCGACCTGATCTCCTATCGGCTGAAAAATGAAAAACTGGTCCGCCAGGTGTCCAAAATTAATTTGCCAACAAAGCACGGTGATTTTACGGCCTACAGTTATGAAGATCTCTTGACCGGTGAACTGCATTTGGCGCTGGTCAAGGGGAGCGTGCGCGGGAAAAAAGATGTTCTGGTCCGGGTCCATTCGGAATGTTTGACCGGGGATGTGTTTGGTTCCCTGCGCTGTGATTGTGGCGAGCAACTGGACAAATCCCTGGAACGGATAAACTTTACCGGACAGGGGGTCCTGCTTTATATGCGTCAGGAAGGGCGGGGGATCGGGTTAAAAGAAAAGCTGCGCGCCTATGAGCTGCAGGAGCAGGGGATGGATACTGTCCAGGCCAATGAGGCCCTGGGTTTTGCCGCTGACCTGCGTGATTACGGGACCGGAGCGCAGATCTTGGTTGACCTGGGACTTACAACAATCAGATTGTTGACCAATAACCCGACAAAAGTGGTTGGCCTTAAAGGCTACGGCCTGGAAATTGTTGAGCGTCTGCCGATCGAGGTCGCTCCCAATAAATTTAATGAACGCTATTTAAAAACCAAGGTCTGTAAGATGGGGCATATTTTTAAGGAGGATGAGAAGCATGGTTAAAATTATTGAAGGGAATTTGGATGCCAGTAAAATTAAGGTCGCGATAGTCGTTTCCCGGTTTAATGAGCTGGTTTCCAAGGGCTTGTTGGGTGGGGCTGAAGACTGCCTCAAACGACATGGGGCAAAGGAAAGCAATATTACCATTGTTTGGGTCCCCGGAGCTTTTGAAGCCCCCTTGATTGCCAAGAAACTTGTAAAAGATTATGACGCAGTCATTTGTTTGGGAGCGGTCATTCGCGGAGCCACTCCGCATTTTGAATATGTTGCTTCGGAAGCTGCGAAAGGGATTGCCAAGGTGGCTTTGGACAGTGGCACGCCGGTGATTTTTGGGATTTTAACTACGGATAATCTGGAACAAGCGCTGGAACGGGCCGGCGCCAAGCCCGGCAATAAAGGTTTTGCCGCGGCGCTTTCGGCGATCGAGCTGGCCAACCTTGGTAAGGAGCTATAAAAGTGGCAAGAGTTTTACTGGAAAACGTTTACAAGTTTTTTAATGATGTTGTTGCGGTCAAAGATATAAGTTTAGAAATCAAGGATAAGGAATTTGTGGTTCTGGTCGGGCCCTCTGGTTGCGGCAAGACCACCACGCTAAGAATGGTGGCCGGATTGGAAGAGGTTTCACAAGGCAAAATCTACATTGGCGACCGGCTAATCAACGATGTGCCACCCAAGGACCGCGATATTGCCATGGTCTTTCAATCGTATGCTCTGTATCCGCATATGAAGGTCTACGACAATATGGCCTTTGGCTTGCGACTGCGCGGGATTTCCAAAAAAGACATTGAAATTCGGGTACAAGAAGCCGCCGAAATTTTGGGCTTGAATACTTTGCTTGACCGTTTGCCAAAGCAACTTTCCGGCGGACAGCGGCAGCGAGTCGCCTTGGGCCGGGCAATAGTCCGCAACCCGCAAGTCTTTTTGATGGATGAACCGCTTTCCAATTTGGATGCCAAATTAAGGGTCCAGATGCGGGCTGAATTACAGCGGATCCATAAACGCCTGCAGGCCACCATCATTTACGTTACTCATGATCAGGTTGAGGCGATGACGCTGGGCCAGCGGATGGCTGTTATCCTTAATGGTGAATTGCAACAAGCAGATGTCCCGCTGACAGTTTACGACCGGCCGCGCAGCCGTTTTGTGGCCGGGTTTGTCGGCTCACCGCCGATGAACTTCTTAAAGGGGAAGATCAGCAAAAAAGATCAGACCTATTTTTTTGAATGTGACGGCATCAAGTTTGCTGTCCCAGCTGACCTGGCTACCCATTTATCAGGTTATGAAGATAAAGAGGTGGTTTTTGGCATCAGGGCAGAAGATATTTGGGATGTCCCCTCATCTGGCTGGATTGAACATAAGCAGTTAGTGGAAACTAAAATCGAGTTTCGTGAACTGATGGGTTCAGAAACCTATGTTTATGTCAAAGCCGGCGGAACGCAATTTACCGCCAGGGTTGGGGCGACCTCAGATCCGCTGCCCGGTTCCAATTTTGGTCTGGTAATTAATTTGCGTAAAATACATTTTTTTGATCCAGAGTCGCAGCAAGCCATAATCTGAAGTGACATTACTGCCAAAACTTGATGTTCCGGCTGTGCCGTTGGAGGAATTGATCCCAGCGGAGCTGTTACGGCAAGATTTAAAATTGCCGGAGGCGTCCGAACTTGATGTGGTCAGGCATTTTACCCGGCTGTCACAAAAGAATTTTTCTGTTGATACTCATTTTTACCCGCTTGGCTCCTGCACCATGAAATACAATCCCAAAATCAATGAGGATATTGCCAATTTGGACGGCTTTGCCAAGCTTCATCCCCAGCAGCCGGCCGAGCAGACCCAGGGGATCCTCAAGCTATTATTTGAGTTTGAACAATATTTGGGAGAGATCTTTGGTTATGAGGCCTTTACTCTGCAGCCAGCGGCCGGGGCCCATGGAGAGCTGACCGCCTTGATGATGATTAAAGCTTACCATCAATCTCGAGGGGCGGATGGAGCGGCCCGTGACAAGATAATTGTGCCAGATTCATCGCATGGGACTAACCCGGCATCAGCCTCCCTGGTCGGTTATAAAGTTATCGTGGTTAAATCAAATGGCCGCGGGAACATTGATCTGGCCGAATTGAAGAAAGCACTTGGCACAGATACCGCTGGCTTAATGTTGACCAACCCCAATACTTTGGGCCTGTTTGATGAACACATCCTGGAAGTTGCCGAACTGGTCCACCAGGCTGGCGGCTTGCTGTATTATGACGGTGCCAATGCCAACGCGACTTTGGGAATTTGCCGTCCGGCCGATTTGGGTTTTGATGTGGCCCATTTCAACCTTCATAAGACATTCTCAACTCCCCACGGTGGCGGCGGGCCGGGATCAGGCCCGGTTGGAGTGAATAAAAAGCTGTTGCCATTTTTACCGGTACCCAGAGTGACGAAAACAACCTCCGGTTATCAATTGACCAGTGAGGGTTTTCCTCAATCGATCGGACGGACTCATACCTTCCACGGCAACATCAGTGTCATTGTTAAAGCCTATGCTTATATTCGTTCTTTAGGTGGAGCTGGGTTGAAAGAGGTTTCAGAAAAGGCTGTGGCCAATGCCAATTACCTGATGGAAAAATTGAAACCTTACTACTATTTGCCATATGAACGCCCCTGCCAACACGAATTTGTCTTATCTGCCAAATGGCAAAAAGAAAAATATGGCATCAAGGCGCTTGATATTGCCAAGCGATTAATTGATTATGGCTTCCATCCGCCGACAATCTATTTCCCGTTGATCGTGGAAGAAGCCTTGATGATCGAACCGACCGAAAGTGAATCACAGGAGACATTGGATCAATTTGTCGCCGCGCTGGTGAAAATTGCCCAGGAATGCGCCAGCCAGCCGGAGCTGATTAAAAATGCCCCCCAGACTACTCCAGTTGGGCGGCTCGATGAAGCCAAAGCGGCTCGGGAACCGGATTTACATTGGTAATTAGGTGGTTAGGCGGGTGGGTAGTAGGGTTGTTTTTGGTGACCTCGGCTTTTGGCTTGACCTATGAGGTTGTCAAAGTTGATTACTGCCGCGCGCTGGCTTTCACCTCTGAAAAGAAACAGACGGATCATGACCCCTTTGCCACCGCCGGAGGGACCCGTCCGCACTGGGGGACGGTGGCCGCCAACCATTTACCATTATGGACCAGACTCAAGATCGAAGGGTTCGGTGAAAAAATCTTTACTGTTGAGGATCGCATGAACAAGCGCTATAAAAAAACCATTGATATCTGGTTCCCGGACAAGAAATTGGCCAAAAAATTCGGCTCCCGCCGGATCAAATATTACATTTTAAAGAACGTCCGCCCTCTGCCGGAGTATTAACATGCCCGATTGGCGATTGCAGATCGACCAGCGCTTTAGCGGTGCGGCCAACATGGCCGCTGATCTGGCTAATTTTCAGGACTTGGAAAAATCCGACGGTCTCCCGATCTTGCGAATTTATTCTTGGTCTGCCCCTTGTATCTCTTTGGGTTATTCCCAGAAAATAGAAAAAGAAATAGACTTGGCGAAAGCCAAGGCCCTGGGTTGGGAAGTTGTTGTCCGGCCAACCGGCGGGGGGATAGTTTTTCATAATGAGGCCGAAGTAACGTATTCGCTGAACATCGCGCTTGATAACCCGCTTTTGCCGCCAGGCCTGATCCCTGCCTATAAAAAAATATCCGCAGCTTTGATCAAGGCGTTGGCTTACCTGGGCGTTGACGCTGAGGTTGCCCAAGTTGCAGCGAGAAATGAGTCCAGCCTGTGCTTTTCTTTTCCGGCCAAATATGAGGTTGTGGCCAGGGGGAGAAAAATTATCGGCAGCGCCCAAAAGCGCGGCCGGCGGGCTCTTTTGCAGCAGGGGTCAATTTTTGTCCGGCCGACCAGCCAGGCAGATCTGGCTATCTTAAAACGGCCGGCCGCGATAACGGCCATTAGCCTTGAAGAGATTTTACAAAAAGAGCTGCCTTTTGCCAGCCTAAGCGCCGCTTTAATCCACGGTTTTGGCCAGGAACTGGGGGTTAATTTTCAGCCGGCGGCTTGAGCGGCTCTTTCTTCTTCCATACGCTCCATCAAAGCCCTGATTCCCATCGTCACTAATAAATAAGTTGTCGGATTGTATTTTTCCGGGTCAACCTCCAGAATTATTGGGATACGTTCACCGACTGCGCGGCACAAATATTTTAAGTAGCCGTGGATGTGTTCGCCCAGCGGCAGATTGTGTTGGTCGCTCCTGTCTTCATCCGCCTGGCGTCCGGCATTTTCATGCAGATGGAGGTCGACAACTCTTTTGTTCAGGCGCTGGGCCAGGGGAAGAAAATGCCTGGAAAGCGTCATATCCTCTGCCAGCAGGCGATGACCGGAATCAATAGTGAGATTAACCCTTGAAGATGTCCCAGCCAACATGATTTCAAAATGACGCAGCTGGTAGCCAAGCGCGTGGGTCCTGGGTGTTGGGCCGGCCTGATTTTCTATCCCCAGCAGAAGCGGCCAGCTTTTGGCCTCGGCTGCTTGACCGAATTGCCGGAGAAAAACGTTGGCGGCGGCCAGCGCCCCGTCGATGGCTTCCGGGCTATTGGGCAGCATTTGGCGGTCTCTCCAATAAAGCGTGGGAGGATGGAGAGTCACGACAGGTTCCAGTTGAAAGTCGGTTACTGCTTCGGCAATTGCGGCCAATAGAGAGAGCATCGGCTGATGAGCTGCCGGCAGGCCCGGGTTAAGATTGATCCCGGACAGAACTTCCGGAAAGTGGAACTGAATGGCCAGGCCAAGCGCGCGGGCCTCTGTTACCAGTCGGGAAAAATTAGCTCGCTGGATTGAATAATGTTGATCATGGCAGACAAACAGGGCTTCGTCACCGCGGAAATAATCAGGCTTGACCTCGATAAGATTGATCGGCAGGCGAGCCTGTTGGATCAAGCCCAGGGTTTTGAACCCGCGGCAGTGGACTCCCAAGCGAAGAGGCCCGGTTGAGGCAGTTGTTAAGCTGGGGACCGGTGGCTGATAATATTGGTATTTTTGTGTCGAGAAAGCAGCCTTCATGATTGGTTATCGGCGGGGAAAACAATAAATTTCAGGAAATGTCAGTTTTCTTTTTTAACAGGGATTTCATTCGGCAGGTCAACCGGTCGCAAAACCCCACCGGAAATTACATATTTAAAGGCATCTTCTATCTTCATATCCAGCAAAATAACCTCTCTGGCCGGGACCATGACCAGAAAACCGGTGGCTGGCGTTGGGGTGTTGGCGACAAAAACATTGATCAGTTTTTCTTTGGCTTTAGCCTCGATTTCAGCCGCAGCGTCAGAGGTTACAAATCCCAGGGTCCAGACCCCTTTGCGCGGATACTCAAAGATGCAGGCCTTGCGGAATTCTTCAGTCCCCTTGTGGACAAAAAAGACATCATTGACCTGTTTCGCGGCTGAGTAAATGCTTTTGACGATCGGAACGTGGTAGAGCAGCTCTTCACCAAATTTAAACAGCTTGGCTCCAAAGATATGAGTGGCAAAATACCCAGACAGCAGGGTCAGGAATATGATGATAATTAATCCCAAACCGGGCAGCGGCCGCCCAACAATTAGGGTGATGATGTTGCCCAGAATACCATCAAAAAAAGAGAACATAAACCAAAGCAGCCAGATGGTAACCAGCAAGGGTAATAAAGTGATTAAACCGCGGACAAAATAGGCGCTAAATTTCTGCCACATAACCTAGTAATTATACCATCACCGTTAGGGATATGCTATACTCTTCGCGAGGTGATGAGCGGTGACAAATGCTTATATTTTGGTGGAAGCACTGCCGGGAAAAGCGATTGAGTTGGTCAATTCCATTAAAGGGTTAAATGGGGTTAAGTCGGTCCATTTGGTGACCGGGCCCTATGATGTGATTGCTTTTGTTTCGACTCCAGACCTGAAGGCCTTGGGCGAATTTATTGTGAAAAAAATCCAATCAACCGGTTGTGTCGCCAGGACCCTGACTTGTATCACGGTCGAGGAGTAAGGCTTAATCTAGCCCTTTGGCCATTGTGCTGGCCCGATTATAGAGCAGGCGGTTGATGGCGGCCAGGTAAGCTTTGGCGCTGGCAATAATTACATCCATAGATGCTCCGTGCCCGACATAAATATTTTCCCCATCTTTAATCCGGACAATTACTTCTCCCTGCGCGTCAGTCCCGCCGGTAATGGCCTGGATAGAGTAATCAACCAGTTGGGGTTTGAGTTTAGTTATTTTCTGGATGGCCCGATAAACCGCGTCGACTTGGCCAACTCCTGATTCTTTTAGCTTGTGCTTTTTCCCTTTATAAATCAGGCTGACTTCGGCCACCGGCGTGCTGTCTGTCCCAGAGCAGGTTTTTATTTTATCCAGGACAAAGGTTTCCGGAATCACATAGACCTCTTCAGCGACAATTGTTTCCAAATCACGGTCGCTGACATCTTTTTTTAGATCAGCCATTTCTTTGAAGCGGTGAAAAGCCTTTTCCAGGTTTTCTTCTGTCAGGGAATAGCCCATATCCTTGAGCTTGTCGGCAAAAGCGTGACGGCCAGAATGTTTCCCCAGCACCAGCCGGCTTTCGGTCAGGCCGATGTCTTCCGGCTGCATGATTTCATAGGTTGCGCGGTCCGCCAGGACGCCGGCCTGGTGGATCCCGGCTTCATGGGCAAAAGCATTGGCGCCGACAACCGCTTTGTTTGGTTGGACGATAAAGCCGGTCAGGTTGCTGACCATCCGGCTGGTTTTATAGATCTCTTTTGTGTTGATATTGGTGGTGACGCCAAAAAAATCTTTGCGGGTCTTGAGCGCCATGACAATCTCTTCGAGAGAGGCGTTCCCGGCCCGTTCGCCAATCCCATTAATTGTGCATTCCACCTGGGTGGCTCCGGCTTTGACGGCGGCCAGCGAATTGGCGACCGAGAGGCCCAGGTCGTTATGACAGTGGACAGAAATGGTTATCCCTTTGTCCTTGATTTGCGGGACATTTTTAATAATATTTTCAATTAACTGGCCGAACTCCCAGGGGGTGGTGTAACCGACCGTATCCGGGACATTGATAATTACCGCTCCGGCATCAATTACCGCACCGATGACCTTGTACAGGAAAGCCAGTTCAGAGCGGCCGGCATCTTCCGGCGAAAATTCCACTTCCGGGCAAAGTGAGCGGGCAAATTTGACCATCTCAACGGCTGTTTGCAGGACCTTGTCCGGTGACATCTTGAGCTTTTTTTCCATATGGATGGGGGAAGTGGCCAAAAAAGTGTGGATGCGCGGCCGGTCAGAAAACTTTACCGCGTCATAGGCTGCCTGGATATCTTGTCGGCGGGCACGGGAGAGGGAGCAGATAGCTGGTCCCTTGATCTGTTGGGCGATCGTTTTGACCGACTCAAAATCACCCGGCGAAGCGATGGCAAAACCGGCTTCAATTACATCAACGTTAAGCTTGGCCAGCTGGCGGGCAATTTCCAGTTTTTCTTCGGAATTGAGCGACGCGCCGGGGCATTGTTCTCCGTCGCGTAGAGTGGTATCAAATATTTTAATTTGTCTGGCCATAGTGTATACTACTATACAAATAATGGTCACAAAAATCAAGACAATCGGGGTCATGACGACCGGTGGCGATGCCCCGGGGATGAATGCAGCTATCAGGGCGGTTGTCCGTTCGGCTATTTTCCACAATTTAAATGTCTATGGGATCGAACGGGGCTGGCAGGGATTGATTGACGGCAAAATAATCAAAATGGATTTAAGCTCGGTCAGCAGTATCATCAACCGCGGCGGGACAATCCTGCATACCCACCGCTGTCCGGAATTCCGGGAAAAGGTTTTCCGCAAAAAAGCCTTCACCAACTTGCAGGCCTTTGGCATCGATGGTTTAGTGGTTATTGGCGGGGATGGGTCGCTTAATGCCGCCTATGTTTTTTATAAGGATTTTAAGGTGCCGATTATCAACATTCCGGCCTCAATCGATAATGATATCTACGGGACAGATTACAGCATCGGCTTTGATACCGCGGTCAATACGGCCGTGGAAGCCATCGATAAAATCCGCGATACCGCCAGCTCACATGAACGGGTATTTGTGATCGAGGTGATGGGGCGGCTTAACGGGTTTATTGCCCTGGATGTCGGGTTGGTCAGTGGGGCAGAAGCGATCCTTATCCCCGAGGTTCCGTATGACCTGGCCTCGTTAACTAAAATGCTGCAATACGGGCAACAGCGGGGCAAAAAAAGTTTTATTATTGTTGTGGCTGAAGGGGCGATCAAGGCCGAAGAAGTTGCCGCCTATTTGCGCAAACGGAGTGAACTGGATGTCCGGGTCAGTGTCCTTGGGCATATGCAACGGGGTGGGGCGCCGACCGCCTTGTCTCGTGAAGTGGCCTGTAAGCTGGGGGCCAGGGCGGTTGAATTACTATTAGCCGGCAAACAGGCGCTGATGGTTGGTATCCAATCGGATAACATTGTTGAAACCCCGGTGGAAATTGTTGCCCGCCGCAAAAAGAAAATCGATCTCAACGCCTACAAGTTAGCCCAAAAATTAGCGCAATAGCTAGCCCTGATAGTGGGCAAAAATCTGCTGGTAAAGGTTAAAAGGTGTTGGGAGAGAATACAAATCAACCTGTCGGCCACTAATTTGGGTAAAAGCTCTGATGACTTGTGCCCCCTGGTAACTTAAAACTTTTTTACTGCGGACGGCCTGCTCTGCGACAGGTGAGGCCGGCAATATCTTGGCCTGTGTCAACGCAAACATTATCCCCTCAATCTCATGCCAAAAGTCAATGTAATCAACCAAGCGGCAAAGACTGGACACTCCGGTGTCGCGGAAAAACTGGCTGGTTTGCCGATAAGCGTCGCCATAAAGGAATAACCCCCAGGCCACTGCGTCCGTATTCGCGGCTTCTTGGTTGCCTCGTAATAATGCATATTCTTTCAGTAGAGCGATTTTAAGGGCTAGATCCTGCCTTTCAAACCTGGCTAACTCGTTGGTGCCCATCGCCGGACCGAAATAATTCAGTCGTGTCTTTTGGTCAATTGTGAACAGGCGATTCAGCCGGCCAATCCTTTTGGGGCTGTTGCCGCGATAGGCCATTTCCATTAATCTGACCAATTGTTTTAATCTTATCAGGCTGTAAGCAGTATTGAATAAAGCCATGGTGATTTGGGTTGTTAGTGGAAAGGGGAAGCACTCATAGGCGGATGTGGGCAGCTGTAAACCCCAATCGTGTTCCTGTTTCAAGCCCAGGCTATTGAGCGCGGCAAAGCTTTGTTCAAGATATTTTTGTATTTGTTCAAAGCTGACTGTCACTGCCTGCCTGGTTCGGCCGACAAATATTCCCTTTTCTCTGCCGAAATATCTTATCAACTCTTGATCAAGCTCTTTCTCATCAAGAATCCCTTTTTCTGCCCTGGGGCTAAAGCCGGTAATATCAAAGAAATTGACCGGTTCGCCGTTAAGAGCCATTTGATTAGCCTGGAGAGATTGTCTAAAAAGCATGGTGGGGGCGGCATATGTCTGATGGTCAAAATCAGCCTGAAAATCGGCGGGAAAAAGATAGTGCATTTGGTCGGGCAGGCCAACATAAAGGCGCGGAAGGGAATCTTCAGCCACTTCGGCTTTAAAGGAAGCTGATTGGAAGACAACGGCAGGTCTGATGGCCCTTAAAGGAACACCAGTCCTGCCTGATCCGAAAATTCTCATGAGCTGTTATCGACGGACTAAGCAGAAAATTTCAATTAATAATTTTCAACCGCGTTGCGCATCGAGAATAATTGGTGGTCCTGCGGGACAAACCGTCCCCCCTTAACCTCTAGCAGGTTCCTGGGTAAAATTCTGTCTGCTTCCAAACCAGGATACACGCCAAAAACACCCTGTTGCATAAAACTAAAAATTGCATCGCCATAGCGCAGCCCCAATATCCTGTCCATGACATGGGCCACTCCACCGCGGATAGCATGGCCGCAATTCTGGTAACGGTACTCAAAGCCTGTGGTATGTTTTTCCAGGATAGCCGTGACATATTCACCGATTCCGCCTAATTGTTCATTGCCAAACGAGTCTTTCTTTTTGGGCAGTTCATGCCGGGCCTTGACCAAGGCGTATTTAGGGTCGGAAACGACAGTTTCCACCATCTCCTGATGCCGTTTGTTAATGGCTTCCGGGTATCGCGTATCAAACAGCCTGGCCCCTTCAGAGACGACCACGATTGAGTGCTGTTTGAGGGCAATGGCTTTCTCCACCTGCTTGATAACCTTGTCCATGTTGAGGACCTCTTCGGGGAGCAGGGTAACATCGGCGCCGCCGGCAATCCCGGCCCAGAGGGCGACCCAGCCGGCGTGGCGACCCATGACTTCGATCACAAAGCAGCGATTGTGGGATTCGGCCGTCGTCCGGCAGTTTTCAATAAAATGGACCGATTCCTCAACCGATGATTCAAACCCATAGGTCATTTCGGTGCCGAAAACATCATTATCCATGGTTTTAGGCGCGCCAAACATTGGGAAGGTATATTGCTGGCCGAGTTTGCCGGCCGCCCCCAAGGTGTCGTCGCCGCCAAGAACGACTAAACAATCGAGCCCCAGTTTCTTTACGTTGGCCATGGCTTTTTCCGGCGCTTTGGCTTCGACATTGGCCTTAGAAAAGAGGTTAGTGCGGGAAGATTTTAATATTGTCCCGGCAACGGCAAAACTTTTTTCAATCTCCAACAGCTTCAATGGGCGGACGATTTTGTCTAGTTCTTTTTCCGGATCGCGGGTCAGGGCTTTCCATCCTTCAAGCAAGCCGACCAGTTCCATTTTTTCATTTTCAGGCAGGTTTTGGTTGGCCTGGCTGATTCGCCGGAGCAAGCCGACAATTACCGCATTATGTCCGGCGCAATCCCCTCCACCAGTCAGAATTCCGATTTTCCTTAAGTTGATCTCCTTACCCTGAAACTTTACTTTCATGACTTAGGCCTTTCCTGCCGAACCCAGGACGTTAGTGTTCTTGGCGATGATTAGTTTTTTCAGCTCTTCGCGGGCGGGGCCAAGATATTTGCGCGGGTCAAATTCACCCGGTTGTTCGGCAAATACCTTCCTAATTATGGCGGTGACCACCAGACGGCCGTCACTATCAATATTGATTTTGCAGACGGCTGATTGGGCGGCGCGGCGGAGCTGCTCTTCGGGTACCCCGACAGCATTATCCATCTTGCCGCCAAACTTGTTTATCATGGCCACATATTCCTGAACCACGGAGGAAGCGCCATGCAAGACAATCGGAAAGCCAGGGATCTTTTTTTCAATTTCAGCCAAAATATCAAAGCGGAGCGGGGGGACCGATTCTCCCGGTTTCAGTCTGAACTTATAAGCGCCGTGCGAGGTGCCGATCGAGATGGCCAGCGAATCAACCCCGGTCCGTTTAACAAAATCAACGACCTGGTTAGGGTCGGTGTAGGTATGGTGTTCGGCCGAAACCTCGTCTTCAATGCCGGCCAAAACTCCCAATTCACCTTCGACCGTGACATCGTGGGCGTGGGCGTACTCCACAACTTGCTTGGTGACTTCGATATTCTTTTCGTACGGATGATGCGACCCGTCGATCATGACGGAAGAGAACCCGGTATCAACGCAGGACTTGCACAGCTCAAAAGTATCCCCATGGTCGAGATGGAGAACAATGGGAATATTGCTTTTGAGGTCATGCCGGCACATCTGGACCGCCCCTTCAGCCATGTAGCGGAGTAATGTCTGGTTGGCATATTTGCGGGCGCCGCTGCTGACCTGGATGATAACCGGCGAATTGCTTTCCGCACAGCCGCCGATAATTGCCTGCAGCTGCTCCATATTATTAAAGTTATACGCCGGGACGGCGTATTTGCCTGCCATTGCTTTTTTGAACATTTCCCGCGAATTAACCAAACCCAGATCTTTGTACGAAACAACCATGATTACTGCTCCTTTTCTATTTGACCGCGGCCCTTGAGCCGCTGAAGTTATTATATCTAATGAAATATCTTTGAGCAACTGGCGATACAAATTTATGGTCAGAGTTGCCTTGGTCAATATGAATTATTACCGCAGCCAATCGGGCAGGGCGCTGCTGGACATTGAGCCGGTCCACTTGCTGGCGATGCATAACATTTGTCGCCGGGCCGGGCATGACAGCCGTATTTTTCAAAACGGCTTGCACCCGTTGGGTGATGTCCGGCGGTATAGGCCGCAGGTATTGGGTTTGTCATTTATCGGACATTCCCCGGAAGCAATCGCCGATGCCAGGGCGTTGGTAAGATCGCTGCCAACCCCCAAACCGATGCTTTTGCTTGGCGGGACAGATATTCGGCAGTATTGTGGCGAATATCAAACCGCCTTTAGCCAGTACTATCCTTACTCGACAGCCGAGGGATTACGGCCAATGGCGATCATGGTCCAGGGGCCGGGAGAGCACCTGGTCCAGGCCCTGGCTGATCATGAGTTTGATTTTTCTCCAGCCTTTGACCAATTGAGCCGGGTATGCAGAAAAAAAATTGGCCACCATTGGGTCGGGCCGGGCATGTTGGTTGATGGGAATGTTTATATTTTAGATGAATTGTCCGGAATTCCACTCAATGACCAATTGTTTGAGCGGGATTATGATTTGGCCCAATACGGGCACAGTGCCCAGGTAAAATGGGAAGACGGTTGTTCTGCCCGCTGCGATTTTTGTTGTAATGTTGCCGGGCGGATTGATTATGTTTCGCCGGAGCGGGCAGTGGCAGAAACCAGGGCATTAATCGCCCAGGGAGCGAAAAAGATCAGGATCACCGGCGCGAATTTTACCGCCCGGCCAAGAGAAGCCACGGCAATTATTCAGGCCCTGGTTGATAATTTCTCTGATTCCGGGGTGGTCTTTGATTTTGAATCAAGGGTCGATACCCTGTTCGCGGCAGTTAATCTTGCTCCCGAGACTTGGCGGCGCTTCTGCCGCCTGCTGCATCATATTGAATTAGGGGTGGAAGCCTTTTTGCCCAGCCGCTTGACCAGGTTGGGGAAATATAACCATCGTCATGATCCGCAAGCCAGAGCCGAGGAACAGCCGGCCCAGGTTGAATTTTTACTGCAGTTTTTTTCCGGGACAGGAACCCATATTATCTTTTTCCTGATCAATTTTGACTGGCAAATGACTTTTAACGAGGCGGAACGGGAAGGCGCTATCATGTTGGATTTGTTGCAACGATTTCCCTGGACGATGCGTTTGTTGGCGGATAATATTTTCAGCGTCTTGCATTATTCGCCCGGCAGCCGGCTGGCCGAGACAATGTCTCCAATCGACTATTTTCGTTTTCAAGACCCCAGATTGCTTTTGCTGGCCTTGTATTTGAAAGCCAAAGGGGCCCAATTAGACAAAGATTCTACGGAAAGCATTAGCTTTGTCCATTTGATTAATGGCCGGATCCTCGCCGAACTATACTGTCAGGCATTAAAGGTGATCAATACTCTGCCAAAAGATAGTTTTGACCTGGCTGCCGCCCTTGATCACAAAACTGTCTCTCACAAAACATTAAAACGCTTGGCCAGGCAACTCGGTTTTTGGCGGGGGCGGCGCTTGCTGGCGGAGCTTGACCAGATCTTCAACCGCTTATGGGCCAATAAAAAAGCTTTGACTAAAGAATTTGCCGTCAGGATGCTTGAAGAAAGGTTGCCGGCCATTCCGGAAAGCCAGTCGCTAAAAGATGCTTTTATGCAGGTCTTAAGAAATCGGGGGTTGCTTTAATATTTGACTAGTTTGGCAAAGCTGTCAGCTTTCAGCGACGCGCCGCCAACCAACCCGCCATCAATGTCTGCTTGTGCCATTAGAACTTTAATATTGTCCGGAGTAACTGACCCGCCATATAAAATTCGGATAATTTCAGCTGTCGGTTTATCGAACATTTCCACTAACAGTTTTCTAATGAAAGCGTGAACTTCTTGCGCCTGTTCAGGGGTAGCTGTTTTGCCAGTGCCAATCGCCCAGACAGGTTCGTAGGCCACCGTTATCCGTTGAGCGTCACCGACTGCGAGTCCTTTGAGCCCTCCCTTGATCTGTTTTTCAATGACTTTTAAAGTTGTATTGTTTTCTCTTTCTGCCAGCATTTCTCCGACACAGATGATCGGGTGGAGGTTGTTGGCCAGCGCGGCACAAAGCTTTTTGTTGACAGTTTCGTCGGTTTCAGCGAAAAATTGCCGCCGTTCTGAATGGCCAATAATCACATATGAAGCTCCGACCGATTTAAGCATTTTGGGAGAGACTTGCCCGGTAAAAGCCCCTTTTTCTTCCCAGAACAGGTCTTGCCCGCCAACCATTATCACAGAATTACGAAGCGCTTCAGCCACAGAATTAATGGCGGTGAAGGGGGGGCAGACCAGGATATCACGGTCATTGACATCTCCGACAAGTTTGTTCAGGGCTTCTGCCAATTGAACCGATTCCTGCAGGACAGTATTCATCTTCCAATTGCCGGCCAAGAGAGGTTTACGCATAAAAATATCCTTCTTTCTTTAAATTGTAACTGAATTATAGACTATCAGTTACCAGAGGGCAAGATATAGCAGGTAGAACGGCCGGCCCCTTCAGATTTGACCAGCCGTTTGTCTTCCAACATAGTTAATTCCAGGTGCGCCGTCTTGTGGGAAACGTTAAAAGCTTCGCGATATTCCCGATTGGTAATGGCCCCATGCTCGGCCATCATTTGCAGGGCGCGGATTTGCCTTTTGTTCAACCCTTTGCCTGACCAAGGGTTGGTGATCTCTTTTTCTTCGTTCTCTTTGGCTGGGCGGGAGAGGGAACCGTCGCGGATGTAGCAAATGTCGTCCGTTTTGTAAGGTTTATCCAAGCCCTCGGGAACATTGACGATAACTATTTTTTTGCCGGCTTTGTCGATGATGTCAATGCTGGGAGCGATACTGGGCGCACATTTGTTTTTGCCGATCTCTTTGACCCAGTCTTCGAAATTGTTATCTGGAACAACCCCGATCAAATGTTTGTTTTTATCATCTATGCCGTAGATAATTTTGCCGCCGTCGGCGTTGGAAAAAGCCACCAGTTCACGGGCGATGTCGTCTTGCGAGGGGAGCGATTTTTCAAACTCGACCGCTTGGCCTTCGCCCTGATCGAGTAGCTGCAGGATCTCGTCCCAATTCATGGTGACCTATCTTAACATATGTTATAATCGATGGCAATGTGGTTTGAGCAGTTTCTCGACCTGATTTTTCCACCCAATTGCGAAGTCTGCCGCACCAGACATCCGGCCGCGCTTTGCCCCGACTGTTACAGCCAAATCAAATTCATGCGGCCGCAAATGGGAGTTTATTCCGCGGCTGCTTACCAGGGGGTGGTGAAGGAGGCCATTACCCGCCTTAAATTTCACGGGAGAAAAAGGCTGGCCGAGCCGCTGGGTATCCTGTTTGTCAGGTATTTGTCCCAGGCGCCGGATTTTTCCATGAAAGAAATCGATTGTCTTGCCCCGGTTCCGCTGCATCCCAGGCGTTTGCGCCAGCGGGGTTTTAATCAGGTTGAATTGCTGGCCGAAGTCGTCAGTAAATACTTTGAAGTGCCGATAATTAAAACACTGCAGCGGGTGAAAAACACCCATCCGCAATTTGACCTGCCCAAAGAGCAGCGGAAAGAGAACATTAAAAATGCCTTTCGCGTCAGGCACGACCAGGCGGTCGCCAACAAGCGGGTGCTGTTGCTGGATGATATTTATACGACCGGGGCAACTATCGGTGAGAGCGGGCGGGTGTTGCTGGAAGCGGGGGCCAAAAATGTTGCGGTGGCCACCCTGGCCAGAGCGATTGAGAACTAGCGGGCTTTTTGCTAAAATAACTTGAGGAGGCTTGAATATGCAAATTAAAATTACCGGCCACGGTTTAGTAGTGTCTGCTGCCCTGCGCGATTATGCCCAGAAAAAAATGACCAAACTGGAGGAGTTCTTTAACAGCATTCAAAAAGTTGAAATGGTGCTGGATGCCCGTTCGATCGATGATCGCAATAAACGACAAGTCGCCGAGATTAGGATTTGGCTGGCCGGCAAGAAAAATATCCAGGCCAAAGAAGCTGGAAAAGATATGTATTCGGCGATCGACCTGGTTCTGCAAGAGGCCAAACGCCAGGTGGAAAAACACAAAGAAAAACTGACGCACGAAAAGGTCCGTCAGGCCAAAAAAGTCAAACTGCTTTCCAGGAAAAAAACTCTGGGGCTGTCCACTCCTTTCTGATCGTTTATGTTAAATTGGCTGGCCAAATTATTCGGCGATGCCGACAAGAAAAAGATTGAGGCCCTGCGGCCCCTGGTCCAGCGGATCAACGATCTGGAACCAGAGTTCCAAAAGCTCACCGATGAACAATTGCGTGAAAAAACCCTCTCCTGGCGCCAGGAGCTGTCCGCCGGCCAGTCACTAGAGACAATTTTACCCGCTGCTTTTGCTGCCGTGCGCGAAGCGTCTGTGCGCACCATCGGTTTGCGCCATTATGATGTCCAGTTGATCGGCGGCCTGGTTCTGCACCAGGGGAAGGTCGCCGAGATGAGGACCGGTGAAGGGAAGACCCTGGTGGCGACCTTACCAATTTACCTAAATGCCTTGACCGGAGCCGGTGTTCATCTGGTGACAGTCAACGATTACCTGGCCAAACGTGACAGCGAATGGATGGGGCCGGTTTACCGCCACCTGGGGCTTTCGGTTGGCGTGATCCAGCATGATATGGAACCGGAAGAGCGGCGGGTTGCTTATGGGGCGGATATCACTTATGGCACCAATAATGAATTTGGCTTTGATTATCTGCGCGATCACATGGCTTTATCCCTGGATGAATGTGTCCAACGAGAATTAAACTACGCCATTGTCGATGAAGTTGATAGCATTTTAATCGATGAGGCGCGTACCCCGTTGATTATTTCTGGCATGGTGGCTGATACGGTGGCTAATTATCTAAAAGCCAATGAACTGGCCCAGCGGCTCAATAAGGACGCCGATTTTACCTGCGATGAGAAAAATAAAAATGCCGTCCTGACGGAAAACGGGATCAAAAAAATCGAAAAATACCTAAACATTGATTATCTTTTTGATATCGCCCATATAGACCTGGCCCACCAATTAACGCAGGCGCTGCGGGCCTGGCATCTTTTCAGGAAGAATATCGATTATGTCGTCAAAGACGGCGAAGTGGTGATTGTCGACGAGTTCACCGGCCGCATGATGGTTGGCCGCCGCTATTCAGAGGGGTTGCACCAGGCGATCGAAGCCAAGGAAAAAGTCGAGGTCCAGCAGGAATCACAGACTTTGGCGACCATCACTTTCCAGAATTATTTCCGCCTTTATAATAAGCTGGCCGGCATGACCGGCACCGCAAAAACCGAAGAGACAGAATTATGGAAGATTTACCAGCAGGAAGTCCTGGTCATCCCCACTCACAATCCCATGATCAGGCAGGATTATCCCGACCTGGTTTATAAAAACACCCGGGCCAAATTCCGGGCGGTGGTTAATGAGATCGCCGAGCTCCACAAAAAAGGCCAGCCGGCGTTAGTCGGGACGATTTCCATCGAAAACTCCGAACTTATCTCGGAAATGCTTAAACGGCGCGGCATTCCTCACCAGGTCTTGAATGCCAAACACCACGAACAGGAAGCTGAAATCATCGCCCAGGCGGGACAAAAGGGGAAGGTGACTATCTCTACCAACATGGCCGGCCGCGGTACTGACATAGTTTTGGGAGACGGAGTCAAGGATTTAGGCGGCTTGCATGTGCTGGGGACGGAGCGGCACGAAAGCCGGCGGATTGATAACCAATTGCGCGGCCGGTCCGGTCGACAGGGTGACCAGGGCTCTTCTCGCTTCTATGTTTCACTGGAAGATGAATTAATGCGCTTGTTTGGTTCCAACCGGGTAGCGGGAATGATGGAACGATTAGGCCTTGATGAAGATGTGCCGATCGAGCATGGCCTGATCTCACGCGCGATCGAAAATGCTCAGAAAAAAGTGGAACAATATAATTTTGGTATCCGTAAACAGGTGCTCGAGTTTGATGATGTCATGAATAAACAACGGGAAACTATTTACAGCCTGCGCCAGCGGATCCTGGCCGGCCGCGATCTAAAAACAAAAATTTTCGAAATGATGGAACAAGTAGTTGATGATGTGCTGGCGGTGACTTTGCCGGAGAAAATCAAGCCGGAAGAATGGGATTGGGAAGGCCTGTTTAAGTTAGTCAATGAGATTATCCCTGTCCAGGGATTAGAGGGTATCCAGGAAGTAGCCGGGAACAGCCGGGAAAATGTCAGGTCAGAGCTGATCAATGTCCTCAAGTCGGCATATGAGGGGCGGGAAAACGAGATTGGCCCGGAGCAGATGCGCCAGGTTGAACGCCTGGTGATGTTGCGGACCATTGATACCGCCTGGATAGAACAGCTGCACAATATGGACGTCCTGCGCGAAGGAATCGGTTTGCGTGGATATGGTGGACGAGACCCGCTGATTGAATACAAGATCGAAGGACACGCCATGTTCAAAGAGATGATGCGGGGTGTCCGCGAACAAGTCATCGGCCTGATTCTAAAGGTCCAGCTGGTCGGTGAAGAGCAGGAGCTTCAGCCAAAGGCCCGGGTTATCAGTTATGGCGCGCCGGAAAAGCAGGGGAAACGCCAGCCTGTAACGGCCGTAGTCAAAGCCGGGCGCAATGATCCCTGTCCCTGCGGCTCGGGGAAAAAATACAAGAAATGCTGCCTGAAGAGTTAAAAGCCAAAATCAAAGAGTTAGGAACCCGCAGTTTGGAGCTGGAAAAACTCCTCGGGATTGAAGAAAAAAAACGGCACCTGGCCGAATTGGAGCAGCAAGCCGCCGATCCGAACATTTGGGGCGACCAGAACAGGGCCAAAACGGTTTTGCAGGAAAAGAAAACACTGGAAAAAGAGTTGAACCAATGGCAGGTGCTGCGCAACGGGATAGAAGAGTTGTCGACCTACTTGGAAATGGCTTCGGCCGAGGAATTGGGGGAGCTGGAAAAACAACTGCTGGCCCTGGTACGGACCGCGGACGAGCTGGAATTGGCGACGCTTCTCTCACAACCATATGACCAAAACAATGCCATTATGGCGATCAATGCCGGCGCCGGCGGGACTGATGCACAAGACTGGGCCCAGATATTATTGCGCATGTATTCACGTTGGGCGGAAAACAAAGGCTACACGGTGGAGGTCCCGGATATCTCTTATGGTGAAGAGGCCGGGATTAAAAGTGCTACGGTGGTTATCTCCGGTCTTTATGCCTACGGTTATTTAAAAACCGAAGGAGGAATCCATCGTTTAGTCAGAATGTCCCCTTTTAACGCAGATGGTAAAAGACATACCTCTTTTGCTTCTATTGAAGTGATCCCGGAAATTGCCGAAGATATCAAAATTGAGATTAATCCCAACGATTTGCGAGTTGATACCTATCGGGCGTCCGGGCCGGGAGGGCAAAATGTCAATAAAGTCAGCTCGGCAATCCGCATTACCCATATCCCTACCGGAATTGTTACCCAAAGCCAAAGCGACCGGTCACAACATGCCAATCGAGACTCTGCCATGCGGCTGCTCAAAGCCAAGCTTAACGAAATGATGCTCGAGCAACGCAAAGACAAGATCGAAGAGCTGCGAGGGGAAAAGAAAAAGATTGAATGGGGGAGCCAGATCCGTTCTTATGTTTTTGCTCCTTATACTTTAGTCAAAGATCATCGGACCGGCTGCGAAGCGGGGGATGTACAACGCGTAATTGATGGCGACCTTGATGCGTTTATTGAAGCAAGTCTGCGGAAGGAGCAAAAGAAGTGATTAGACGAGTCGGTTTTGGGCTATTAGCCTTTATCATGACCCTGGCTATGCTGCAGGGGGCTTATTTGGCCTATCAGCGCTATCGCCTGGAAACGCAAAACAAAGGGGTAGAGCTGGTCATTGATTTTAATGACATTAAAAAGATCGCTGCCTATGAAAAAACTCCTTTGCCAAAAATTCTTGATGCCCTCAAAACTTCCGGCGTTACAGGTATCGGTTTGTTCGAAGAAACCCTGCCGGATGCCGGGGCGTTGGGGGAACTGTACTATGCCGGAGGTTCGGGGATTCTGCGCCTGAAAAATGTTAATGCCGCTTTTAAGCCGCTGATTAAACAGCGCAAAATTAAAACGGACAGGACGTATATTTATCTCCCCAACTCACAGGTCAGGCAGCGGATTGCCAAGCAGTTAAAGTGGATATTGGGAGAGCGCTCGGTCAACTTTTTAACAAAAGAAATTCTGGAAGTGCATGAATCAGAAGAAGAGCTCCGTGACCTGGGATTGGGCTTTTCCGAAGCACAGGAAAATTTTATCAGGCGCAGGGGTTTTCAGGTTGTTCCCCGTGTCTGGAACGATGCCCGTTACCATTTGGGGAATATTGACCAAAAAGTTTCCGGTTATAAAGGGCACCATTTGATAATTTTTGACGGTGAAGAGGTGTTGGGTTATCCCGATACCCTGCCGGAACTGGCCAAAGCGTTGAAAAAATACCAAATTGATTATGGCTATGTTGAGATAGTCAAGCAGGATGGGGATCGACAGCTGAAGAAGTTGATGGGGACCGGAGCAGTCAAGGTTCATAGCGTTCCCAAGGACGAGCTAAAGAAATTGACCCGCGAAGAAGCGTTGGACCGCTTTGTTCGCGCGGTGAGAGAAAGAAATGTCAGGGTGATTTATCTGCGGCCGTTTCTGCCGCCGCAGATTGATGCTTTTCCCGTGCAGTTTAATTTGAAATACTTCCGAGATATCAAGACGCGTCTGGCTGGGGCCGGTTTTGAGCTGGGGTCGCTCCCCCCGGAACCGGAATTACAGGTGACCGAGAAGCAGCTGTGGCTTTTGGCACTGGGGGTCTTGATCGGGACAATATTTCTCTTGAACCAATTTGTCAAATTACCGACAATCCTGAACTATATTATTTTGCTGTTGGTCTGGTTGTTAACAATCGGGCTTGGTTCTGCAGGTTTCTGGCTGCCCGTGCAAAAGGCTTTGGCTTTTCTGGCCGCACTGGTTTTCCCTGCTTACGCCCTGATTGCCACTTTTGGCAAGGCGGCGCAGGTATCAAAAATCGTCTGGCGTGATGCCATGTGGCTGTTAATTAATTGCCTGGCTGAAACGGCCATTGGTGTTTTCTTGCTGCTGGGGTTGTTAGCCGATTCACGTTTCCTGTCCGGGATTGAAACGTTTCCGGCGGTAAAAATGGCGCTGATCCTGCCGATTTTTATTGTTGCCCTGTATTTTGTCGCCCAAGGGAGTCGGGGGACCTTTCGACAGCGCATCTGGAACTATCTGCAAACCAAGGTCAGTTTATTGGCTGTCCTGGGGGGGCTGACGGCCCTGGGGGGTATTGCTTTGCTGGCCGCCCGTTCGGGTAATTTTTTGATTCCGGTCCCAAGTGCCGAAAAAACTTTCCGCAGTTGGCTGGAATTAATCTTGTTTGTTCGCCCCCGGACCAAGGAATTCTTGATTGGTTATCCGGCATTATTGTTATTGGCCGCTTATTATCTGCGGGGAGGCAAGAAATGGCTTTGGTTGCTGGCCGCGATCGGTGTCATTGCCCCGGTTTCGGTGTTTAATTCATTTTCTCATATTCATACGCCGCTTTATATTTCGCTGGTCCGGACGCTCAATGGTTTATTGATAGGGATTATCTTGGGTTATCTGGCGATTTTAGTTGCCTATTGGTTGCGTTTGTACAATAAAGGAGAACCGGCTGAGTGAGAATTGCTGTTTCCGGTTATTATGGTTTCGGAAATATCGGTGATGAAGCAGTTTTTCTGGCACTTAAACAGAATTTAAACAACCATCAGCTGGTTGTCTTGCCTGCCAACCGCCGGGCCTGGTTGTCGCTCTTTTGGCAGCTTTGGCGGTGTGACCTGTTGATCAGTGGTGGAGGGACATTATTTCAGGACAAAACCAGCTCAGCCAGCCTCTGGTATTATCTGATGATTATTTTATTGGCCAAACTGTTTAGAAAACCGGTGGCCATAATCGGGCAGGGGATTGGCCCGCTAGTTGGCCCATTTAATATATTTCTGGCCAAACAAATTTTGCGCCGGGTCGACCTGATCACTGTCAGAGACCAGTCTTCACACCAATTGATTATGAGTCCCGCCTGGCAGCTGACAAACACTGCCCTGACTGCTGACTTAGCTCTGACTTTGCAGCTGCCGGATAAAACGATGGGAAGGAAAATCTTGGGCGAGCTTGGCTTGCCGCTGGACAGAACCTTAATTGGCGTGGCGATCAGGGCGGCTGATTTTGACCGGCAATTCCTTGGGCGGCTGGCACAACAACTGGACCAGCTGGCGGTTGACCAGCAGGCGGCACTTGTTTTTCTCCCCTTTCAGCTGCCGGCCGATAAAGCGATCTCGCAGCGGGTCATGGCACTAATGAAAACCAAAAGTTATTTATTGGCTCACCCTTACAAAGCAACGGCCTATTCGCCGCTGGAAATGCTGTCGGTAATGGCCAATCTCTCCGGCTTGGTTGGGATGAGGCTGCATGCCCTGGTTTTTGGGGCCTTGGCGCGCTTGCCGCTGTTTGCGCTCAATTATGACCCGAAGGTGGCTGCGCTGGCGGACCAGTTTAGGCTGCCCAGCGCCACAATTAATGACAGCGACTTCAAAATTGTCCTGGCTAAACCACAGGGGGTTGCGGAAGAGGTGGTAAAAGCGCAGAATAATTTTGTCCTGCTTCGTAAGCTTGTTGCTTAATGGACACAAAAATGAATTTGGCAATTATTCATGATTTTTTAAATCAATTTGGCGGAGCGGAGCGGGTGGTGGAGGCTGTTCACACGCTCTACCCTGAGGCGCCTATTTATACCTCCATTTATGACCAGTCGCGCCTGCCAGACAGCTTTGCCCGGATGGATATCAGGACCTCGTTCATGCAAAACCTCCCCCTGGTGATGAGGTATTTCAAACTTTATTTTATGATTTATCCCCTGGCTTTTGAACAAATTAAGCTTGATGAGTATGATGTCATCTTGTCTTCCAGTTCGGCTTATGCCAAAGGGGTGAAGACCAGCCCAAACCAGTTGCATATCTGTTATTGTCACACTCCAATGCGCTTCGTTTGGCGCTTTAATGATTATATAAAAAGGGAAAACCTGCCGGATTGGGTAAAAAACCTGCTGCCTTTCTTTTTAGAGCCGATAAAAGAATGGGATTTGCGTAATAATTCCCGGGTTGATTATTTTATTGCCAATTCCAGCAATGTGGCGGCCAGGATTAAGCAGCTTTACGGGCGGCAATCTGATATAATATTTCCGCCGGTTGACACAAAAAAGTTTCAACCGGGAAGCCTTGATAAGGATTTTTTTCTGGTTGTTTCCAGGTTGAGCCCATACAAAAGGCTTGATCTGGTAGTAGAGGCCTTTAACCAGCTTGATCTGCCCTTAAAGATCATTGGTTCAGGGCCGGCCCGGGCGTCCCTGCAAAAACTGGCCAAAAACAATATCGAATTTTTGGGCCAGCTTGATGACCGGGATGTGGTGAAATATTTGTCCGAATGCCGGGCATTAATCTTTCCTGGTGAAGAAGATTTTGGCATTGTGCCGCTGGAAGCAATGGCTTGCGGCCGCCCGGTAATTGCCTATAAGGCGGGGGGAGTTTTGGAAACGGTCCTCCCTGGCACGACTGGACTGTTTTTCCCGGAACCAAGCAGCCGTTCCCTGATGCAGGCGGTCAAACAATTCCAGTTTATGGTTTTTGATAAAGCGGCCATCAGGCAGCAGGCCATGAAATTTGATTTGAGTGTCTTTGAAAAGAAGCTGGCCGATTATGTAAAGGAAAAATATGAACAAAAACGGGCGCGATCATAAATTAGTTATTTCTTTTGATCTGATTATCGAGATTCTGTTCTTGGTCATGGTCTTTCTGGTACCGACCATCTTTGACCGCCGTATCGGCATTGTTTTTTCCGGGACTAAGGTCGCCTGGCTGCGGTCATTGATGGCGGTCACCATGAGTCTCTGGGCAATCAAGCTGCTGATCCAGCGCAAACACTTTTTTGTCAGGAGCCCGCTTGATTGGCCGGTCGTGACTTTTTTATTGACCACAACCATAGCGACTTTGACATCGGTCCATGTTTATACCAGTTTTGTCGGCTTTTATGGGCGCTACGAAGGGCTTTCAACCTGGTATATTTTTGGCCTGTTATTTTTTATCGCCATTAATTTCCTTTATTCTTCTCAACAGATCAGGCGGGTATTGGCGGTTGTCCTATCCAGCGCTACCGTGATGTCGGTTTATGGTGTCATCCAGCGGTCAGAAATCGATCCCTATCAATGGGGTGGGGTTGTTACCTGGCAGCGGGTCATCGGGACAATCGGCCAGCCAAATTTTTTGGCGGCTTATATTTTGATGGCTTTTTTCCTTGGTTTGATCTTGTACCTAAGGGACTCTAACGTTAAATCCGACCAGGTTGATTGGTTACAGCAATCACTGATTTCGGGCAGCTTTGTTATTACGCAGGCTCTTTTTATCTTGATGATCTATCGGCTTGATGCCGGGGATGTCCTGGCCTGGTATCTCAGTTTTGCCTTAATGACAGCGGCAACGCTTTATTTTGCTTTTAACCTTGAACGCCTGACCCCATTAATCAACAGCCTCTTAACCGGCGTTTCCTTGCTGCTTATCTATATTTGCCTGCTTTTCACCCAGAGTCGCGGCGGGTACATGGGCTTATTTACTGGTGGGGCATTATTTGCCCTGTTGATTGGCCGGGACTGGTTGTTTCAAAGATGGCGAAAACTCGGCCTGCTTGGTCTCCTGATATTAGCTATCTCTTTGTTCACCATGCTGCAGCCGCAGTACTCGCCATTTGCCCGTTTCACGTCAGAGATTACAGTCAAAGGCGGGGACCAAGTGGTCAGTGACAATAGTCGATTGGAGCTTAAGGGGGCGGCCGGTTCACGCGGTGAAACTTGGAAGAGCGCCTTCAAAGTAATTGCCGATAATCCCCTGTTTGGAGTTGGCCCGGAAGTCTTAAAGATGGTTTTCCCGCGCTATGAGACTGACCTTTTCCGGTTCAAAGAGGCTTTTCATGTCAAGCAAGACCGCTGCCATAATGAAACCTTTGATGTCCCTGTAACCAAAGGACTGATAGCTTTTTTTGTTTATCTTTGGCTGATTGTGACCCTGTTCAAAACCGGCTTGGATAAACTGCCGCGGGCCAATGCCGATCAGCGCTTGCTGATTGCCGGTATTTTGGCGGCCTGCCTGGCTTATCTGATCCAAAATCAGTTCAGTTTTGGGGTTGTCGCCATCACCTCGCTGTTCTGGGTTATGTGGGGCTTGGTTATGCGGGTCGGAGGAGAAGATACTAATCCAACCGGGCAGGAAGCGGTTCAGCTTCAGCCGGATAAAATCCCCTGGCTGCCTGTCAGCGCTGTTTTGGTGGTTGCCGCTATTATTATTTACTTTTCCTTCTTTTCTTTTCGGGCGGATCTTTACTTTAAGTCAGGGAAGAATTATCTGGATATGAGGCAGATACCGCTGGCGGTGGAAGAGTTTACCCGTTCCATGGCGGTCTACCCGTTAGAAGGGGTGACTGTTTCTCATCTTGGCATTGCCTACCTAAACCTTGGCAATGTCAATGAAGCGGTTAAAACATTGAACTACGGCCTGGTTGTCGACCCATATAACGCTGATAATTTTCATATGCTTTCCCGCCTCTATTTATCGCTTTACGAACGGGGCGATAAGGCCGGTTTAGCGCAGGCTAAAAAACTGGCGACAATTGCTGTTACGATCGATCCTTATTATGCTGAAGGTTTTCAGACGCTGGGAATAATTGCTGAACGCCAGGGCGAGCCGAAGACCGCGGTTAAAATGTATATTCGGGCTTTTATGATTAATCCCAATTTACTGGAAGCGATGCTGCAGATGGAGCGCCTGGTGGCTCCCGCCGAAGCTGCCGGATATTATGAAGCGGCCTATAAAAAGTATTCAGATAATGTTGTTGTCCTGGGTAAAATCGGTGAAATATATCTCAAGCGGGGCGATCTGGCAAAGGTCAATAAAATTGCTGAACAGATGAGACAGCTGGACAGTCATAACCCGCAGGGTTACATGATTGGCGCAGAAGTGGCGATGCGGCAGGGGAACCTTAAGACGGCTTTTGACCTGCTGCAGCAGGTTGTGCTGATAGATCCGCAAAACAAGACTGCCCACCGCGGCCTGAGCCTGGTTTACGCAAAAATGGGGATGATCGACCGCGCGCAGGAAGAGGCAGAATTGGCCAAATGATAAAAGTCTTATTTGATGCCGCCTGTCTCAATTTAGCCTTTATCCTGGCTTATTACCTGCGCTTCAAGATCGATTTGTTCATTTCCCCGCAAAGCGCCCCCATCTTCGCGCATTATTCGCGGGTCTTGATATTCGTGACCATTCTCTGGCTGGCCATTTTTAAGCTGGTCGGCTTGTATGACAGGAAAAAGGTCGTCGCCTTGATTGATGAACTGGCCCTGTTATTTTGGGGGGTAACTGTTGCCAGTCTGGTTTTATTGGGTTCGCTGTTTTTATACCGCGAGTTCTGGTTTTCCCGCTTAGTGATTGTCAACGCTTGGGGGATCGCCTTTTTATTTATGGCGATAGCCAGGCTGGTCCTGTACCAAGCCAATCGACTGGCCAGCGCCTATGGCTGGCGAGTGAGAAATACTTTGATTTTAGGGGCGGGGACAATGGGACAGACTTTAGCCCAGAAATTGGGGAGTGATCCCGGTTTAGGCTATAAGGTTGTCGGTTTTCTGGATGATGACCCGGCTAAACAGCAACAAAGGTTCAATGGTTATCAGGTTTTTGGCCGGTTGGAAAAAAGCCGGGAAATTATCAAGGCTTTCAAGGTTGAAGAGGTCTTGATTGCCAGCAACAAAATCCCGGTGGAAAAGATTTTAGACATTATCACGGAATGCGAAAGGCTGGGGGTTGAATTTAAACTGGTCCCGGGAATCCTGGAGTTGATTGCCAGCCGGATTGATGCTGATGAGGTAGCCGGTATCCCCCTGCTGACAGTTTCAGAAATCAAACTGCAGGGAGCGAATGCAATTGTTAAAAGGACAATGGATATTACCTGTTCCGGCCTGGGAATAATTATTATCTCTCCTTTATTGGTGACATTTGCCATATTAGTCAAATTGACTTCGCCTGGGCCAATCCTTTTTCGGCAAGAGCGGGTTGGTTTGGACGAGAAAATATTCAAAATATATAAATTCCGTTCAATGGTCGCTGGCGCCGAAGGTTTGCTGCCGCAAGTGGCCGAGTTATCTGAAGCCAAAGGGCATCTGTTCAAAATAAAAGAAGACCCCCGCTTGACAAGGTTGGGGAAATTTATGCGTCGCTGGAGTATTGATGAATTACCGCAGCTCTTTAATGTTTTTTTAGGTGATATGAGCCTGGTCGGGCCGCGGCCGCCGCTGCCTCGCGAGGTAGCAAAATATAATAACTGGCAAAAGAAACGCCTGCGGGTCCGTCCGGGTATTACCGGGCCCTGGCAGGTCGCTGGACGCTCGCTCTTGCCATTTGAGGATATGGTCAGGCTGGATATTTATTATATTGAAAACTGGTCACTCTGGCTGGATATTAAAATTCTTTTACGTACGGTCCCGGTCGTTATACTGGGGAGCGGGGCATATTAGTTAACGGCGATTTTCCCTCGCTTGATCTCTCTGGCACTGCCGCTGGTGAATTCCATCAGGTACGGATAAACTCCCCGGTCAACCAATTGGCCGAAATGGTCAAAACCATTCCAGGACAAGGCCCCGGAACTGCTTGCGGCCAGCTGTTTTTGCCAGACCATGACGCCGTTTAAATCAAAAATCATCGCCCGTATGGTCACAGGGGTAGCCGCCAGGTTATAGGTTATGTAGGTGGTTTCGCCATTGGCAGGGGAAAAAGGATTTGGCCCATTACTGCAATCGTTGACCAGCACCCCGGCGGCGCTAAAATTGGCCGTAACGGAGAATTTTATTTCCGTTGTATTTCCGGCTTGATCTGTGGCCAATATGCTAACCAGGTTTTTCCCCGGATCCAGCTGGATGGTCTGCTGAAAACTCTGGCCTGGCTTGCTTTGGGTTAGAAAACGGTTATTCACCGTGACCTTGAGGGCGGCCAGGGACAGTTCTTCTAAGGTGCCTTGTAAGGTCAGCTTGTCCGTATAGACTTCGCTTTCATAAGTCGCCAGAGTAATTTTTGGTGGGAGTTGATCAACCACAACAACCAGTTTTGTTGCCGGTCCGATATTACCGCTTTTATCACGGGCGACCAGGTTGGCTTCATAACTCCCGGCCGAGAGCGGATATTTGAGGTTCAGGGTCAAAGTCCCGGTTTCAGTTGTCGTAATGCTCTCCAGGGTTGTGCCTTTAAGGGTGAACAAGAGAGCGGTCGGATCAACTCCGGAGCCCGCGTCAGTCAAATTGAGCGAGAGGGATTTTGTCTGATTAGTAAAGACAGTCTGGCTGGCAAGTTTTGGCGAGCTCTTGTCAATAAAGAAAGAAGTTGTTCCTTCAAGGCTGCCAGACTGGGAATGGAATAGCAGTCTGATTGTGTTTTCTCCTTCCGGCAGGTTGTCCGGCAATTTAATCAGGGCGCTGGCTTCATTGGTCGACAGATCAAAAATTGCCGGTTCTGCCAGTAATTGCTGGTTGCAATAAATTGACCCCTCACTTTCGTCTGTCAGCCAGAGGGGTGGGGTAAGCAGTTTGGCCTGGACCAATAAGGTTGCCCCAGGCTTGACCCAATAGTTTTTAGCCGGTTTTTGGAAAACAAAATTATTGGCCAGCGGCGAATAAATCACTTCTTTGGAAATTTGGGCGGAATTCTTCGAATAATCTTTTGCCTCAATGGTGATAAGATTTATTCCCGCCCGTAATTTAATCAGCCAGGCCTGCTTGTCCACGACCTCTTTTGTCGTCCCGTTTACAGTCAGGGTCCCCGGCTCATTCACGGCCACTTCAAGGCTAAAGCTTTCTAAACTGGAGACCTCCCGGCTGGTGGAAGCCAAAATAATTTTGGGCGGTGTCTTATCGACCGCCCAGGTTTTAATCGCTGATAAGGGGCTTTGGGTAAACCCATCGTCAGTTCTGGCTTGAAAAAAATACTCTCCCTCTTTGGTAGGGAGGGTTAAAATAATTATGGCTTCCTGGCTCAAAGATGTGACCACCGCTTCAGCTGTACTTAAGCTGTCAGATTGAAGTGTGACGCGCTGGTCCGCCCGATAGGGCAGTATGATGCTGGCTTCAAGAGAGAAACCTGATTGTTTAAGTGAGCTGATTATTGGTGGAGGAGGGTTGGGGAAAAAAATAGCCCGACTTTCGTTAGTTGCTTCAATCGGGACATAAAACCAGAGATTATCTTGCCGATAGATCTTTTGTGGCTTTAGGTTGCCCGAGAGCATTCTGGGTTGCGAGTATCCCTGGCTCCAGGTTGGTTTAACCATCAAGTAATTAAAGGCGCCGGCTTGGAAGTAGACTGCTCCCTCCGTGGTTACCAGCAATTGATTAGTAATAGGCTCAAACCCGCTATAAAGCGTGACTGGCTCAAAGGTTGGCAGAGGAGAAATGATCAATTTTTCTAGCAGGATTTTTTTGTCTTTGGCCAAATACAATACCTGGCCTTGTCCGGCCTCGTTGACTGACAGCTGAAACCCGGACAAGGTTTGCTGGCCGGTTTCGGTCGTGCTGACCACAAGAAGTTTCCCTTCTTGTGAGCTAATCAATTGCACCTCTTGAGAAGTGGTAGAAATGTAATAGGTAGGAAGACCGGCCCCCCAAAGGGGGAGGGCCAAAACCAGTAAGGCTAATAACGGGAGGAATTGCTTGATCACGGGGCAAATTTTAGCATTCTTTACTTGGGGGTGCAAATTAACTATAATCAATATATGCCGAAAAAATGGGCAAAAATCATAATTGTTGGGGCTGGACCAATTGGTTGTTATCTGGGGCAGCTGCTCAAGCATGCCGGTTACAACCCGCTTTTGCTGGAAGAACATCCGGAGGTGGGCAAACCGGTTTCTTGTGCCGGGATACTGGGCAAAGGCTTATTTGAAGAGACAAAACTGCCGATGCCCAAAAAGTCGATCATCAACAACATTGACGGGGCGATCATCTCTTACAACGGCTATAAGTTCGAGCTTCACCGCCAAGGGGTGGCTGTCATTGTTGATCGGGCGGTGTTTGATAAGGAATTAAGCCACAAGCTTGATATCGAGTTTAAGACAGAATTACAGGATGTCTCGCAGATTAAGGACGGTTATCTCTTAAAAACCAACAACGGGGAGTACTATGCCGACCTGGTAATTGGGGCGGATGGGCCAAATTCCCGGGTCAGGAAATCACTGGGTTTTGTGTCGGATATGAAGCTCTACCGCGGCTACCAGTACCGGGTCCGGCTGGATGTGGCCAACCAGGATATGGTCATGGTTGATTATGTAAAACCCTTCTCGATGTTTACCTGGCTGATCCCGGAAGGGAATGGCATCGTCAGAGTAGGGACCATTGCCCATAATCCTTACCAGGAATTACAGAATTTCATGAAGAAAACTAACATCAGCGGTGAAATCATCGAAAAGAATGCCGGGGCGATTCCGATCGGCACCTGTGAACTGGTCAGGGGCGATGCCGCTTTGGTCGGTGATGCTGCCTGTCAGGTTAAACCGATCACTTCAGGCGGTATCTATTATGGCCTCAAGGCGGCGGAATTGCTGGCTGAAGCGATCAAATTAGGCAACCTGGAATATTACCAAACAACCTGGGCCCGAGAATTCGAACAGGAGATCAAAACCTGCCTGCTGTTGCGCAATATTACTGAAAACATGGGCGAAGACGTGCTGAAAAAATTGTTTGAATATATCAAAGACAATTCCAATTTGATTGAAAAGATTGGCGATTTTGAAAATCATTCGTCGGTTATCTGGAGCCTTTTCTCTAACCCGCGAACCTATCCGACGATAGGCGCGCTGATTATGGGGCTGGTCAAGAATCCGAAATTCTTATTCAGTTCGCTCTTTCGGATGCCGCGCTAGAGTATGAAAAAAATCAAATGGTTATTGCTGGTGGTGGGGTTGTTGGGCGGCCTATGGCTGCTTTCGCCCTTTATGCTTGATTTTGCCGGCCGGGTCTTGATTGTCCAGGATAAGCTTCGGCCAGCCGACTTGATTGTTGTCTTGGGCGGAGACGGTAACGGAGAGAGGGTGGCGACCGGAGTCCGTTTATATAAGCAGGGGCTGGCCCCCAAAATATTGATGTCCGGCGGGCCGCTTGCCTGGCAGCTGACCTACGCGGAATGGATGAAAAAACAGGCCCTGGCTAGCGGGGTCCCTGCTGCGGCCATTTTACTGCAAGCTAAGTCCCTTTCGACAGCGGAAGACGCCAAATACAGCCGCCAAGTAATCGAGCCTCTAAAGATCAAAACGATTATTTTAATTACCTCGCCGCAGCATACCCGGCGGGCGGCCAGGGTGTTTCGCAAAATCTTTCCTGCTCCCGACTACGAAATCATGGTTTATCCCGCCCAACCAAGCGCCTTTAAGGTTGATCGCTGGTGGACCAGGTATGAAGACCGGGCGCTGGTGGTCTGGGAGTATTTTTCTTCAGTTCTTTATTTTTTCAAAGGTTATTGATAAGATTGCGAAAGGAGTATGAAGGATGAAAATTGGTATTGGTTATGATGTCCATAAATTGGTCAAAGGCCGCGACTTAATTATTGGCGGGGTCAAAATCCCTTACGCAAAAGGGTTGCTCGGTTGGTCGGATGCCGACGTCTTGTTGCATGCCATTATCGACGCGATTATCGGGGCAATGGGGGAAGGGGATATCGGCCGGCATTTCCCTCCAGGTAATCAGGAATATAAAGATATTTCCAGCCTCAAAATGCTGGCTTTTATCCGTGAGCTGCTTCGCCAACGTGGTTTCACCATCAATAATATCGACTCAACCGTAGTGATGGAAGAACCAAAATTGGTCCCATATATCCCGGAAATGAAAAAACTGATCGGCCAGGCGCTGGAAATCTCTCCTGATTCGATCAACATCAAAGGGAAGACAGAAGAGACGCTCGGTTTTACCGGGAGCAAGGCGGGTATCAAAGCCTATGCGGTATGCTTGATACACAAGGAGATATAGCATGAGGTTAGGAGTTAATGTCGATCATATTGCGACCCTGCGTCAGGCCAGATTAGAAGGCTTGCCCGATCCGATTGCCCTGGCTGAAGAGGCGCTGGCCGGAGGGGCCGACGGGATCGTCTGTCACTTACGCGAAGACCGGCGGCATATTCAAGATAGCGATGTGGTCAATCTGCGCAAATTAAAAACGCGGCTAGACCTGGAAATGGCGGCCACCTCAGAGATGTTAAAATTTGCCTTAAAAGTAAAACCGGACATGGTTACCCTGGTTCCGGAAAAACGGGCCGAATTGACCACGGAAGGCGGCTTGGATGTCGTCAAACAGACAAAAAAGCTTAAACCGGTCATTGAAAAACTGCAAAAAGCGGGCATATTAGTCAGTTTGTTCATTGAACCGGAACCGCGACAGGTGGAAGAGTCGGCGGTATTAACGGCTGATTTTATCGAGTTACACACCGGGGCCTATGCCCGGAAGCCCAACAAGACAGAATTAACCCGGTTATCTATGGCGACAGAAAAGGCCAAATGGATTGGCCTGCGGGTTAATGCCGGCCACGGGTTGGATTATCAAAATGTCCATAATATCGTTCAAATTTATGGGCTTGAAGAGCTCAATATTGGTTTTTCCATTATCGCCCGGTCCGTTGTTGTCGGGATGAAACAGGCGGTGAGTGAAATGAGGAGGGCAATTGGATGAAGATCGCACTGGGTTCTGACCACGGCGGATTCGCCCTGAAGGAAGAGTTGAAAAAATATTTATCAAAGCTGGGGCATGAGATCAAAGATTTTGGCACTACTTCGGATGCTGCGGTTGATTACCCCGATTTTGCCTATCCGGTAGCCGAGGCGGTTGCCCAGGGTAAATTTGACCGTGGTATTGTTGTCTGTGGCTCGGGAGTAGGGGTTTGCATTACGGCCAATAAGGTCAAAGGGATCCGGGCCGTCAACGCTTTTAGCGTCGAGATTGCCAAACAGAGTCGGGAGCATGGGGATTGTAATGTCCTGGCTCTGGGCGGCCGTTACCTGGCCTTGCCTGAAGCGGAGAAGATTGTGGCTGTCTGGTTGACTACCCCATTTTCCGGCGATGACCGCCACTTGCGGCGGATCAGGAAAATTGAGAAGTAAGACGGAAACCAGCGAATAAACTTCGCGGTTTCCTTGGTGATTTGATGAAGGGTTAGGAAGCCGCGACGTTTAGTCGCAGGCTTCCAAGAAGAGAGACGGAAACCAGCGAATAAACTTCGCGGTTTCCTTGGTGATTTGATGAAGGGTTAGGAAGCCGCGACGTTTAGTCGCAGGCTTCCAAGTGATAATCATGAGTAAGTATTTTCACTACGTATTTAGTACGTATAATAGGCGGCCAGTATTGGAAAAGGATATAGCTAAGCGCTTGTCAGAAATATTTGCGGAAATATGTTTAGAAAAGGGCTTTAATCTGCTGGCCAATAGCATTCTTATGGATCATGTGCATTTACTTATTGAAAAGAAAGAAAATGATCGAAATGAATATATAATGAAATCTCTTAAAGGCGGCAGTTCAAGATTAATTTTTAATGAATTTCCTTCGAACAGACTTTTTCATAGGAAATTATGGGGGCGGGGTTACAGAGCTTATGAAATTAAAGACAATGATCAATTAGCTCAAGTTGTGAAGTATATTAACAATCAAACGATAAATGGCGAAGATAAGAGGTTTTTTAATGTTAAGGAAGCCGCGACGTTTAGTCGCAGGCTTCCGATCAAAGATGGGGAGACGGGGGAAGCCGCGACGTTTAGTCGCAGGCTTCCGATCAAAGATGGGGAGACGGGGGAAGCCGCGACGTTTAGTCGCAGGCTTGCCACCATATGAGTAAGGCTCTTATTCTAGCCGCGGGCTACGGGACAAGGCTGGAGCCGTTGACTCTGGCGGTCCCCAAGCCGATGGTCCCAATTGTCAATTATCCTACTATGCAGCACAACCTTGAGCTGCTCAAACGCCACGGTTTCAATGAGATCGTAGCCAATATCCACTATTTTCCGGAGCAAATCGAAAATTATTTTGGTGACGGCGATGCCTTTGGCGTCAATTTGCAATATTCTTTTGAGGAAACGCTGCTGGGCACGGCTGGTGGGGTCAGGCGAATGGCCCTGGATATCGCGGATATTAATGAAACATTTATCGTCCTTTCTTCTGATGCCCTGACAGATATTAACCTGACCAGGATGCTGGAATATCACCGAAATAAAGGGGCTTTGGTCACGGTCGCCCTGACCAAGGTGGTTGATGTGCGGGAATATGGCGTGGTGATCCAGGCGGCAGACGGCCGTATCACCGGTTTCCAGGAAAAGCCTTCTCCCGAGGTTGCCTTAAGTGATCTGGCCAATACCGGAATATATATTTTTGACCCGGAAATCCTTAAAATGATTCCTGATGGGTTTTATGATTTTGGCAAACAACTATTTCCCCTGCTGGTCGAAAAACAGGCCCCAATTTACGGCTATCAGATGGTGGAGTACTGGAGCGATGTTGGCGGGTTGGAAAAATATATTGAATCTAATTATGACGCCATGAAGGGGTTAGTCCAGATACATATTCCGGGCAAAAAGCATGCTGCCGCCACCTGGGTTGGTGATCGGGAAAGGATAGACCCTTCGGCTCGTTTCGATGGTTCGGTGATCATTGGCGACCGTTGTACTGTCGGAAAAGATGTTTATATCAAAGATTGCGTGATCGGCGATAAATGCGTGATCGAAGCCGGGGCTAATATTCAGGGGTCAGTGATCTGGTCGGATGTAAAAATATCCTCGGCTGCCAGTATCCAGGGTTCGGTAATCGGGAGCTTTTCTTATGTCGGCAAAGGGGCCCGTTTGTCGAGCGGTTCGGTGGTTGGGAATAGATGTGTTATCAGGCAGGGAGAATCTTTGCCGGCGGCGACCAGGCTGGTACCGGATTCGATTTTTTAGATGAAAATATTACACCTAATTCACACGCTGTTATTTTATGCCGCCCTGTTTTTGACCGGGGTTTTATTGCTGATTTTAATGACCATTACTGCCTGGCTCCCTTATAACCTAAATAACCTTTATTTTCAGGTCACCAGATTTTTTGCCAGAATTTTGCTGTTAATTGCCGGGGTAAGGGTCGAAGTCCGGGGAAAGGAATATCTTTCTTCTGCTGATGGAAGTATTTTAGCTGTTAACCACCCTGGCTTTATCGATTTTCTGGTTTATTATGTGGTTGTGCCGTTTCGTTTTCGTTATGTTATTGCTTATACCTTTTTTCAAGCGCCATTGATCCGATTTTTGGTTAGGAAAATGGGCTATATCCCGCTGGGAGAACGACCGGAAAAACGGCGCCGTATTTCTATCATCGGGAGCGGAGCGGAAATTATCGGGGCGATAAAAAAGGGCGATATTTTACTTGTTTTTCCTGAAGGGCAGAGGAAAAAAGAACCGGGCGAGGTCATGGCGCGCTTTCGTACTTGGACTGCCCGGGTAGTCCAACTGACCGGGGTGAAAATTATTCCCATGGCCATCCGCGGGACGGAAACTATTTTACCAAAAATGCGTTTTATCCTTTACCCAGGGAAAATCACCTTAACTATTGGTTCCCCAATGGCTCTTGACCCTGCGCTGCCGGCAGAGCTTGCCACCGACCAGCTCCAAAAAGCCATGCTTTCCCTCTACTTTAGCTAGCCGACGCAAGTTTTTCCCGGGTTCTCCCGATTAAATAGCTGGAAAGGGAGAATAATGGAAATAGCCAGACTATCTACTATCGCCAGCTTAACCCAGAGCGACCAAGCGCGCTCTGCAGATACTTTTTCCAACAATAATAATTTCCTCAACAGTCTTGTCGACCTGGCTGTGGCCCAAAAACAGCCCCCTTCACAAACTCAAGCGGTCTATGCCGGACAGGGAAAAGAGTTCGAATTCATGCTCAAGGAAGAAAAGCTTCCTGACAAAGGTTTTAAATACCGGACACTGGATGACGCCATGGCTGAAATTGAGAAGATCGTAGAGCAGTTAAAAAGGGACAGTAAATAATATGGGATTGGACAGGGCTAATATTACCAATACGATAAAGCGTCCTGACGGGAATGGCGGATTTGGTGGCGGAGCAATTTCTTTGGATAACCTGGCTGACAAGGTCCACATGGCCTTGGAGGCCAAGACTGGGGCAGATTATGACATTGACGCAGTTAAAAAAGCACTTGTTGATATTGGCGGGACAGGTCCCGGGATGGTAACGACAGCCCTTGTTTAGCTCTCTTCCCCGGTCTCGACAGCCGGGATGGGAATTTTCGGAAATAAGGAGATGAAAAGGTATGGCAACACAAGCACAGGCAGTTTCAGATGTAGCCCAGACGTTGGATAGTGAATATCAAGCATTGTGTAATATGATGTCGGATATTTCTGACGGTGTATTGGATGGTACCCACGATGGCTATAAGGGTAACGCGACGGAATGGACCGGCAACTGGATCGAAGGGAGTGGGACTCATAACGGGGATAAATATGGTTACGAAATCGGTGGGCAATCATTCCAAGTTGGGCATTCGACAGGTGGTAATGGATATAATATGGATCCAAAAGACGCCACACTTCCCGGCACGATGCTGCAGATTTCAACCGCTACTTCGCAGCAGGCAGTATTCACCGGTCAGTTGACTGACACGGCAATGAAGGCGGCCCAATTGCAGAAGGCAGTTTCACAAAAGGTTGGATAATTACAATTAACTCTTAATAATTAAGCCCCGGGAAACCGGGGCTTTTTTTTGGCAGAGATGCAAGTTTTTCATGCCAGGCAACGATAATCTAGTGCAAGGGTCAATTGGGTCTCGACAGCCCGATTGATTAATAATGCAACCAGGAGGTGAAAAGGTATGGCAACACAAGCACAGGCAGTTTCAGATGTAGCCCAGACGTTAGATAATGAGTATCAGCAACTGTGTGATATGATGGCTGATATTTCAGATGGAACATTGGACGGCGTAAATGGTGATGATTATGTTGGTCACAATTTGGGTGGCAAACATTATGGCTATGAGATCGGCGGACAGAAATTCGATCTAGGCTATTTTGATGCACAAAATGATTTTCATCACACTGGGAAAGACGCCACACTTCCCGGCACCATGCTACAGATTTCAACCGCTACTTCGCAACAGGCAGTATTCACCGGTCAGTTAACTGACACGGCAATGAAAGCGGCCCAATTGCAGAAGGCAGTTTCACAAAAGGTTGGATAATTACAACCAACTCTTATTAATTAAGCCCCGGGAAACCGGGGCTTTTTCTTTGGCAGGGATGCAAGTTTTTCGGGAGTGGTTACGACTAGTATTTGTAAGGGTCGAATAAGTCTCTAAGTAAACAGGAGGTAAAAGGATATGGCGACACAAGCACAAGCAGTTTCAGATGTAGCCCAGACGTTAGATAATGAGTATCAGCAGCTCTGCGATTTGATGGCTGATATTTCAGATGGGACGATGGATGGTACAAAAGAAGGTAGTAGCGACCCAAGTGTCTACGGTCATAAAGTTGGGGATGAATGGGGATATAGTATCGGTGGGCAGGATATGCTGGTAACAAAAAATGGCGGCTCAGCTTGGGATAAGAAAGACGCCACATTACCCGGCACCATGCTGCAGATTTCGACCGCTACTTCGCAACAGGCAGTATTCACCGGTCAGTTAACTGACACGGCAATGAAAGCGGCCCAATTGCAGAAGGCAGTTTCACAAAAAGTCGGTTAATAATCATTGATCTGGAAGCAAAAAAGCCCCGGGAAACCGGGGCTTTTTCTTTGGGCAACGGTGCAAGTTTTGGCCTGCCAGCCACGATAATATATGTGGGAGGGAAACAATGAGCATAAATCAATATGGAGTCAATGGCGGGAATTCAGTCCAGGCTTTTCAGAGCGTTACAGCCGTCAATTCGGTCGGTGATAATACGGTGGACTTTAGGGTGATACTTAACCGTCTTTTTGCCAATTCACAGGGGATCTTGAAAGATTATGCTGATCCCAATGTTTCAGAACTAAACATCCCCGGTTATTCACCGGTTGAGAAAGACAGCCCGGGAGCCGCTCTGGTTGTCTCAACTGCCCTGACCCAAATCGAAAGCCAGCTAAATACCATTCTTAGCGGTCTGGAATTTACCCTTAAAACTATGCCGCAAAAGATCGACAACCTGTTTGGTTAATCCCAAAAGGAGTAATTATTGATGTTTGGAGATGGATTAAGACCGCCAATCAAGCTGTACCCGATCATCCCGCCGGCACTGGTTTCCGGGGCGGAGATTAGCGGTAACTATGAGGGTAAAAACGTTACCGAGAAAGGCAAGACCTTTCTTTTGACGGTTGTTAACCTCTTGAATAATGCCATCAAAATGTACGGTAATGATGAGGCCATGACCTGGGACGATTCGATCTGGAAGGGGATCGATCTGCAAAAATCAGAGCAGAGCCGCTCGGAGTTTATTGATTTTGTTGGTAAAGATGCCGAGCACACGGTTGACTGGGGAGACCTGTTCCGGGCCGATTATGATTTTAACGGCGAAACTGATACCAATCAAACAATTAATGATGCCATCCCCTTGCAATTATATTCACAGGCTGATAGCCATGCTCAAGTTGATTTTTCAGCCATTGACCAAACTTCATTAGCCGCCTTATCTTCAACCGATTCTTTTTGGCAGGCCCTCTGGAACGGAAACTTTCCGCAAACAAACGCAGAAAACTTCAATTTCATAATTGGCCTGCTCGATGCCAAGCGTGATTGGGCCTATGGCCTTAGTGCCATTGGGATTGATGCTTTTAACCCCAACCATGACGGGGCAATTGCCGATTACAATTCGGTTATCGATAGCTGGAAATTCAAGGAGTCGGGAGCGCTCAATTTGCTGGTTTATCAGAACTACCTGGTTTTGCGTCAGCAGGTAGCGGCCAGGTTTAACACCCTAAGCGGCCTGGTTGATGAGGTCCAAATTAAAGGCGAATTGAGCAAGTGTTTGTATGAATTGAATCCGCCGGCACAAGGGCTGACCGAAGAGCAAAGTATTGCTTATGGAGAAGAATTGATGGCCAAGGTGGAACAATACTGGGAGGCTTGCCGGTCCATGTATCTTGATAACGAAGGGGTGGTCAAAGCTGGCTTTCCTGCTACCCTGACTGGCTTCAACCCCGGTATAGCCATGGAGAATGAAGCCAAAGAAGTGCTTTTTAATAACCTCAATGCGACATACAAGATCAAGAGTTGGTTTGTGTCCGGATTACAAAAAGCCGGCGAATATTTGGATGTTTTGGCCGGCAACACGAACCTGTCTTCTTTTAATTATAAGATTAATCATTGCCAAGCGGATTGGTCACAACTACAGGGGATGTTTGGCGATGACAATAAGCTTGTGTTGTCAGGGAGTAACGAAGAGAAACAAGCAACCCTGGACCAGGCCAATGCTTTGCTGGCCCAGATTAAAAATTATCTTCAAACACTACCAGCATCAATTGAATCAGCCATGACCAACTTCGGGCTGGTGAATAGCGAGATGATTGATCTGGCCAAAGAGGTAAAAGAGCTTATTGCCCAGTTGAACCTGCCGGGTGGCATCAACGCCGGAACTAACCTTAACCAATTCAAAAATGCCCTTAATGAGCTGTCGGCTAAATTGTCAGAAATAAAGACCGTCTTCAACGATTATAAGGAAAATCCCGGGGATGTTATTTCCCAGTTGGGCGATGAATTGCTGGCCTTGCTTTCTACCGATTCGCTCAATGATGACCTGGCCGCGGTCGTCAAGGAAAGCTATGTCAATGAATTAAAAAAACCGGTTGGTTATGTAGCTTCTACCCAGGGGGTCAATGGTTCTTTTAGGGCGTTTAACCGGATGAGTTCAGCCCGCTATGAAAGACAGAAAGAGGATAAATTTCAGGAAAAAATTGATGAAGCCAGGGCAGAATCCAGGCATAGGGCCAGGATGAAGGAGCTGCAAAAAAAGGGTGAGCAACAGGCGCTCCAGTCGGCCCAGGCGCAAAGAAGGGAAGATAATACGATCAGCCAGCGCAAACATACTGGCCGGCCGGCCAGTAAACAGCCAGCGAAAAAAGGAGGGCGGTAAATATGTCTAGTGTAGATAAATTGACAATAAAGCAATGGGATGCTTTGCCAAAAGGCCAGCAAAATGTCGATAATTTTGCTAAACTTACGGATAGCGATAAAACAACGGTGGTCAATCGCCGGTTAAGCCAGCAGATCATAAAACCGTTGCTCGACCAGGCGACATCAAGGGCTAAAACGGCAAACCAGGACATGTTAGCCGCTTTAAAAGGACAAAAAAAATAAGATTACATGAATTCTCAAAATCTTAACCTACAATTGCCGGACAAAACCCTGATGCTGAATCAGGGTAAACGGCTTTTAGGGGGGAACGACGAAGCGCAGCGCCAGGCCCAGAAACCGCCGGCGCAGGCCGCAGAAACCCCGATCTCCTGGTTGAAGCTGGAGCAGAAAGACGGGACAATGAAGCTCAAAGCCGTGGCCAACGTCGATCATGTTGATGTCACCACTGTGGCTTTGCGCGATCAGGAGGTTTCCGCCCCGAAGACTGTATCATTCCTGGGTTATAAAATCGACCTGAAAGCCAAAGTTGATTCTTTCAAGGATAATTATGTCAAAAATTACGCGCAAACAAAATCACATAACCTGATGGTCGCCAGATTTGCTGAACTTAAGGCGGCTTTTTTCGGGTATCTGCTGGGCATGGTTGGATTGTCTTCGGAAGACATCCGGAAACTGCAAAAGCAGGCGATTGAAGGGGCGGTCAACCAGAATAAAATGCTTTTTGAGGAAAATGAATATAATGCTGAACTGCTGGGGATCATTGGCGGCAGCAAAAAACAGCTGCGCGCCCAGGAAAAGGTGATTGGCGAAATCAGAAAACAGCTGGTGACCCAGGCCAAAAATCTGGGTTTAGGCGACTACTATACCTCGAGAAGGATTCTGGAGATCCAGGTGGAACAATGCCGCAAGATTTCGGCTAAATTTGAGGAAGAAAAACACAGTTTGGAATATCAATTAGCCTTTTACGGGGTAAACTAAAATGGTTGAAAATTTATTACAGGAAGAAACAACTTTCTCACTTGACGACCTTAAATTAAAGGTCAAAAAACTGGAAGGTTACCTGAAAAGGGCGGGTCGGCGCATTAACTCGCTGGAAAAGAAATTAGCCAAGGTCGAACAGGAAATGACTTTGGCCAAAAAGAAGGTCGTGGCATAAGATGGTCACCGATGGCATAGGCAAAGCCGCTTCACACGAAATGTCAGTTACTCTGTCAGAGGGGGCGGTTACCCTTTCTCCCAAACTGAAAGAGTCCCAGGACAGGGAGGTTGACCAGTCACTTAGGGCAAAATCGGCCAGCGAACTGGAAACCTCAAAAATCATCGATAAGGCGGCCAAGAACCGCCTAGCGGTAGATATTTTAAAACCATTTGTCTCCAAGCTGGCAGAAGCGGGCATTGCCCTCAATATCCAGCAAACGGCCATCCAAAAAGGCGAAGAAGGGTTAAAGGATTTTATGGAACGGGAGGGGGGGCTTGATGACGTCGACAAGGTCCAGATCAGTTCGACTGATACTCCGGTCATCACCCAGATTAAGGGGCTCAAGAAACAATTTGGCCAGCAGTCGCAGGGATTTGCCGGCGGGCAGGATGCCGAGACAATGGCTTTGCTCAAGGAATATGCCGGGACTTACGTTGAATTTTTGGCCAGCCAAAGCCCGGAACTATCCGGCAAACTTAAAGAGCTGAGGCAGAAATTATTAGACAAGGGGATTTCCGAAGCCAAGCTGAAGGCGCTCGATGCCTCGCTAAAAAGCGGCAGTAAAATTGATCTGGGAGAATTGTTAAAAGAAGCCTTGTTGATGGAACAACTTGCCGGCTCCCCGATCGAAAAAATGACCTATCGGCGCGGGGTGAAGGATATTCTAAGTCGGATGGACCCCATGGATGTCAAAGAAGCCATGCGGGAGGCCAGCGAAAAAGTTCGCGGGGATGTCCAAGGGTTTGTTCTGGAAGAGCTGGAAAGTACGCTGATTAAGAAAACTTTTATGCAAGATCATGATTATTCCGACGCCATCAAGCTGCTGGAATTGGGGGAATCACACGGGCTTGATTATGGCAAATGGTTGAGCGAAGTTTGGCCTAAAAAGAAAGATGACCATGGCTTGTATCTCCTTGACGTGCCGCACGCGGCCACAGGGATGAACGTAAATACATCAACCGATAACCCTGACCAAAACCAGGCTTCTAAACACGGGTACGAGTATGAACAAAAGGACGAAAACGAGGTTTTGGTCAATCGCCTAAGGGCCCTCTACATGCAAAGAGCTTTCAAAGGGGATGCTATGACCCGCCTGCAGACAGAATTTAAAATCAGAAAGCTGAAGAACGGCTTGATGAAATTAGGGATATTTACCAAGGATATGGACGAACAGGTCAAGCACGAGGCGGAAATTGTCGCCAAGATCAAGCTTATCGAAATGCTTAAAGAGGCCTTAATTGAACGGGCGACTTTTTACGAATTGGCTGGCCCAGCCTATGAGCTGGTAGAAAAAAAGATAAAAGGCTTGTTGAAAAATGCTGAACGCTTGGCCATGCCGATTTCGGCGGAAGAATTTAGAAACCTGCGGGACAAGGCCAACCGGCGGGTTTTTGATATTTCCAAAAAAGAGCTGGATGAAGTTATCGCTTCTCGGCAAGCCAAAGACAGCGACTTTCTGGTTAAAAAAGAGAAGCTTTTGGTCCGCTTATTAACCCGCTTAAAAGAGGAATCGCAAATCGAAGATTCCTTTGCAAGTTTTTCATAGGTTGTCCCGATATACTAGGTAGAGGAAATATATGGCAGGAATAGATCCAAAATTACCAGTAGTTACACCGGTGGTGACCCGCCGGCCTGGTGGAACCGAGGAAAAGCGGCCACCGGCGGGGCTGGCTGGTCCTGACAAGGCAAAAGAAGGGGAAGATGTTTTGGGAGAGGCTCCACCTGAAGAAACTGGTGGCGCAGCCCAAGCCGTTTTAGATCCCTTAGCCATCCCAGCCGCGGATGACCCGAATTATGCTGCCGTGCAGCAGTTATTACAACAGCTGATTGCGGCTCAAGGCGAACTCAAGACAATTGTTGCGAAGAAAGAAGAGGAAGCCAAGGCTGAAGAAGCCGATGCCCAAAAACGGGCGGCCAAGAAAAAGCTGCAACTTAAGGCCGAACAGGCTCAGAAAAAACTCCAGCAGCTGCAGCTCAAAGCCCAGGCGATCCTTAAGGCTTCTCCAGCCTTACGGGCAAAATATTCCGCCCAGATCGCGGCCGCCCTGCAACAGGCCACCGCATTAGCCGATCTGGCCAGCCAGTTGACCGGGGTTGATGATACCCATTTAGAAGCACTTTTGGGGACCCTGGAAGCGAAATCGGCAGAATTAGAGGGCTCGTTACAGGAAGTAGAGAAGGGGATACAGACGGCTGACCACGATAACCTGATGAAGCTGATGTTTGGCCCTAACTGGGACAAATCGATTACCTATACTGCCCTGGCTGACGGGGCCATTACAGAAGATGAGATTATTGATGGAAGTGAAGCCGAAGAGGTTTTTCACAGCTTTGGTGACATTTCCATTGATGCCAATGGCCTGACCCTGGATGAGCTGGCAACCCTGGCCAAGGCCAAGCAGCAATTAGTGATATTTCTGGGCGGCTCGTTAGAGGAGGGTTCGGTCAAACAGGCCAATGTTGAGCAAACAATTGATAAGATAATAGAACTGGCCGGCAAAGGCGAGCTTGACGTCGATACATTAAACGAATTACTGGAACCATTGGGGATCGAATTTACGGCCGAAGCTTTTGCCCAAATCTTTTTAGGCCAGTCAAATTCAATCTTTGTCAATGAAAAAGTGACTGATGTCAGGCAAATGTGCAAGCATCTTAATGAAATGTACCAGACAGCTTTGATGCAGGCCAGGGAATCGGCCGGATATGGGGTGGATGTTGCCGGGCTCGGGGCAGATGAACTTTTGGATCCGAGCAAAGCGGCACTTTATGATAGGACCAGGCAGGAACTTGCCGCCACTTTTGTTGATTATGCCAAAAGTGATGTGTTTTATGATATTAAAATTAGTCGCTTCAGCCAATTGTTCCAGGGGACCCTGGCCCAGTATGCCGGATTGGACGGCTCACAGTTATCTCCGGAAGAGTTGTGGAAACAGCTTGAGGAATCAGGAGAGATTCCGGAGTGGCTGAAACAAGCCATGAAATCGCTTGACGAAAAGAGTGCTCTTTCGGCGGAACAGAAATGGAATGAGATTGCCAAGCAGTTAGTCGGGAGAATCTATGCGCAAATCAAAACTCCCAATGCCCCGACCAGAGAAGAGGCTTATATTAAAAAGATTGCCGAATTCAGGCGACTGGTTGAAGCAATGCAGGCCGATGACCTGGATCCGATTGTTCAGGCTGATTTTATGCGGGAATGCGAACAGGTAATTATTGGCGGCCAAAAGGGAGGCCCCTTTAACGTTGATACGGTGCTTGACGGCGAAGCCGGGGTTCTGGCCCTGGCCGGACAATAGGGGGAATAATATATGGGCGAAACAGTTGGCGGCATAAATACGGAACCGGTCAGGGGATTGGTCGGCAAGCCCAAACAGCCGCCAAAATGGCTGGCGGTTTGCGACGATGAAAAGGCCGCGCAGGAATTAACAGGTATTACCGATGTTTTCCTGAAGACTTTCGCGCCGACGGCAGCCAAGCCGATGTTTAGAGGGGAGGCATAAATTATGTCCTTGGCAAATGTTGGTGAACACTATAAAGCCTTTGTATATTTTACCGGCACGCCGCAAGATGACCGGAAAAGGGCTAAAGAGGAAGAATCCGCAGGTTTGTCTGGCGGCTTGAACGGGGCTAACAGCGCAGTGGCGCGAATATTCCGTGAATTAGATCCCAAGGCCCAGCCTGGTAAAGCAGTTATCAGAGACGTTTAAAACACCTCTTTATTTTCGATAATCAAGCAAAAAACACGCAAGTTTTCCTCTTCTGATTCCGATATAATATATAGATATGGAGCTCTCCTCTCTCAACCCGAAAAATATTGAGGCTATTGAATCGCCAATTGAGCGTGATGACATTAATGCTCAGGCGATCCCGGCCTATATCCCCTCTGAAGCTGAAATTGTTCAACAATTGCCAGAAATTGACCTAAGCGGAATTGACCAAAAGAAACAGCTTTTTGCCAAGCCATCAGCCTCTTTTTTCAAACAGATTGGGGACAAGCTGAAGGACTTCATCGGTAATTACATTCTTAACGAACCGACAACTGAACCGACAACCGAAAGCGAGTATGAAACCATTACTGCCGCATTATCAACTGGAGAAACTGAAGAATCATCCGACAGTTCCCCGGTTAACAACAGCAGCCAAACCGAAGCAGACCAGGAAGCCGAAGCAATCAACACTGTCCAAGAAGAGTTAAGCGATGAGGAGTTTAAATTAACCCATAACGGTTTGTCAAAAGAAGAGTGGGAAGGCTTATTAGCCTGGTTGCGGGCTAACGGTTTTGAAGATGCCGCGGCGATGCTGGAAAGTGATCCCAATAATGCCGCTGAACTGCTTGATTTGCTTTCTAATCCACAGCTCTGGTTAGATGAACTCCACGCTACAGCCGAACAGGAATATGACGCGGACAAGGAAGGCCGTGAAAAGGTTGAGAAGAAAATCGCTGATAAAGTCGCAGAAGAAAACGGCCTAGTCTGGAACGAACAAAAAGGTTGTTACGAGAGCGATGGGATGTTCTTTACTGCCGACGTGGAGATTGACGGCGACGGTAATGTTTCTGTCTATTTTCGAGAGATTTATAAAAATGACAACCAAAGCGCCTCGGTGACTTTATACTTTGAAACTGCCTATAATATTTATGACCACCGCAGCGGTAATACTGATGGCGACAATTTTGTCAGGAATTTAAACCATTATGGGTTGGAATTGTCCGAAGAGGAACTAGCTTATTTTGATACTGTTGATAAACGCCAGGTTGATGCCTATAACGAGATAATGGGACGGTTGGGCCTTTCCGGCGGCCACAAGGTGACCTGCTCCGATCAAATATATGGTGATATGCTCAAGATTTTTGGCCTGTCTGCGGACCAAGGCCTGTCTGATATATCGGAATCATTTATCAAGCAGGCAGATAAGTGGCAAAATAAAATGTGGATCAAAGAAGACGGGGATTACGTCTACCTTGATCCGAGCTTCTTTGCCTGTGCGGAAAGGATTGCCAAACTGTATAACCTGCTGTCACTTTTAGCTATTCTAAGCGATGCCAAAATTAAACTTAAACAGCAAGTCCTGGAAACCACTACTGATTATAAGATTGAAAAAGCCAAATTCTCTGTCGTACAGGCCATGGAAGCCAGGCGAGGGAATTCTACTTCCACGATCAAATATAATTCCTATACCCTGCAAAAATTTGTCAGCAGCCATAACAACCGGACTTTTACCAATTATGACCACGAAGCCAAAGAAGATGCACATGATGACGCGCGTGATGGATGGGATGGGGCGCTTAATTACATATCGGAAATTGCTACCTGGACCGGGTCCGATGCCATTGACCGGGATGAACAGCGAAAACATCTGCACAGTCGGGCAGAGCTGGAAAAAGAATATCAGCAGTTCCAACAGAAAGTGGAAAAGAAATATGAAGAGGTCTTGGGGAAGAAAATTGATTATGATACCGGCGATCCTTTCGATGGGCTGATTGATGACGTCATGCAAGATGTCTCGTTTGACGAGCTGGTTGATACTGAAATTGGTGGTGATAAGTGGGATATTAAACAGGGGAGCGTTACAAATCCGGATGGCAGCCACGGGACCGGCATCAGGGACCGCTTGGTGGCCATCGAAAATATCCGCAAACTCTGGTATATAGTGGCCCAGGCCAGGTCAAAGCTAAAGGAATCGGTCTCTTCGGCAATTACGGGGAAAGATCTGTCCCGCCATACACAGGAATTGCTTAACAGCATAATTGATGATACCGCCCAATTTGAACAGAATATAACCGCCCAAATTGTCAACCAGCTCCACTCCATTGCCAGCACTCACAATGCTTATGTCGAGACAAGAAATGCTGCTGATGAGGCCGATGATTACTATTGGTGGGGGAGTATTGCCTGTTCTTTTTTTGCTATTGCCGGCCGGATTATGCGCTATACCTTTGACGCGATCGTTGCCACTATCCATTACTACGAAGATGATGCGGCAAATTTCAGCGAAAATAATTCGCAGATCGCGGCTGAAAAACTGGCCATGGAGGTGGCCGAAGCCAAGACAGAAATGGGGAAACGGGTCCTTAGTTCAGAAGAAGAGGCGGCCAAAGCATTGGATGAGCTGGAAAAAGAGCAGTGGCTGGTTATCAGTATGCTTGATGATGATTCACAATATGTCCTTGACGAAAATGGCAATATTGTCTTAAGAAGTGACTGTGCAACCGCTGAAAACTCGATAAAATCGGGCAGTGATGATATGTGGAATTTGAATCAGTCCTATATTGCTGGCTTGCGTGAACGTCTGACGCAGCTGCAAAACATCCAGCGGCTGATAATTATGTTAATGTCGGCCAAAGTCAATTTCCGCAACATGATTTACAAAATGATTACCCGCGGTGAAGTTGCCGTCCAGGGGATGTCTGATGTCGATGCCATGGAAGGGTTATTCCAAAACAAGATCATGGCTTTTGAATTCAAAAAGAACAGTATTCAGCAAAAAGCCCTGGAACATAACAAAGAGCTTGCCCAATACCGAAACATGTGCAAAATGTGGGTCTCTTCAGTCTTGAGCATCGTGTTGACTGTGGTGGCCATCATTGTCGGTATTTTTACCTTTGGTACCGGAACGGCGGCTGTGCTGGCGATTATGTCTGTTGCCCTGGCGGCCGGCTCGCTGGGTGGTTCGTTAGGCCAGTTGATTATGAATGCTGTCTGGCGGGTTGATGACCATGGGGCTGAAGATGAGGAATTCTTTAAAACGATGGATAAATTGCGGGCCAAGGGGAAACAGGAGGCCTGGGATTATCTAAATGATCTTAATGCCCAGGCAAAAGCGGAAATTGACAAATTGGGTGGGGGGTCTCATTTTAATATCGGGGATAGCCAATGGGCGATCAGTTCAGAAACGGTCATGGATCTTAATAATAATTTAACCAGGTTCAATGTGCTGATGCAATTGATCACCCTGCTGCAGCGGGCCAAGAATGAGCTGAAAAATGTTGTGCTGGCCTCAACAACCGGGATTTCGGCCGAAGATGGGGTGGAATTTGCCAAGTCAGCGCTCAAAGCTAATTTCAGCGATTTAAAAGCAGCTTTTGGCTTAAAGGAGCAGATGGTCAAAGACATCATCAGCTTACATAACCAACGGGTAATGCAGGACCAGGAAATGACCAGAGCCTGGGTGAGTGTTGGTATTTCGATAGCCGGCATAGCGATTGGTGCGGCTGGTGGAGCGGCCTCGGCTGGTCTTGATTCTGCGGCCAGTGCCGGGGCAGAAGCTGGGGCGGCGGCGGGGGCAGAGGCTGGCGCATCAGCTGGCGCAGGGGCTGGAGCAGAAGCCGCTGGCAGTGCGGCGGCAGCTGCGGTAGAAGGCGGGGTAGCGGCTGGGGGGGAAGTGGCGGCAGCTGGGGCAACAATTGGTCAGGCCACAATGAAAGGGGTCCAGTATGGTTTGGCAGTGGCTGGACTGTTGAATTCGATTATTAATCTTTGCTGGTCAATTGCTGATTACGCCAATGCCGAGAATTTGGTGGGGAATACCCGCGACATCGACGATATGATTGATGATATCTACAAGGTTAATAAAAACTCCACGACATTCCAATTGGATGCCAGAGAGAAAGAAATTGTTTCCGGAGTTAAAAATGGGATGGTAGTGGGGATCGGTGGTGGAGATATTACAGCCAATTTATCAACCTTTGCGGCGTTAAGGGACAAGATAGAATCTATTTACAATGTTTATACTTTAATGGGCATGGTTGCCCAGGCCAGGACCAGTTTATTGCGCCAGATTGCCGGTATTTTGGGGATGGCCACCGGTAGCGGTGATGCCACCGCCCTGGAGGCGATTAATGACCGACGTGAAATGTCGTTGAAAAATCTTGATGCTTTAAAGGATAGGGTCCAGGCTTATTGTGACCGCAAGAACCAAATGAACCAATATCTTTTAAATGTGTATATGTCAGCCGCGACTGCGGTTATTTCCATTGCCTCGTTCTGCCTGGTCGATTTGCCAAAAATGTCTAATGGAGCTGTGCCGGATTATTTGGGAGATTGGTTAAAGGAACTAAATAAAGCGATTGATTCGAAGGGGAGCTTGTCGGCAGAATTAGTCGACATGAGTGACGTAAGTAAGACAGCAAATGTTTCTCTGAAATTGGCCTTTGGAGAAAGCTTTGATGGGTCAATTGGTGTTGCTGACCTGGCCGGCGCAGCGGTCAAATTGTTGTTAAGTCCGGATTTATGGCAATACATGATGCTGGAAGCTTTCATGGGGACGCACGATAACAAAACAGATATTTCCACCAAGACTGCCCAGGCAGCGGTTGGGAAAAAGAGCCAGGCTGGTGGGACACTCAATTATTATGATGCTAAAGCCTCGGCCGATGACCAGGTGACCGGTCAGTTGGAAATGCATATGTCCCAAATGGATAAACTGAATTCGCTTAATAAACAAAAATATCAAATGTTAATGGCCATGGTCAGGACTATCATGACCAGCCCCGGATATATCAGGAGCTCAACTCCGCAAGGCCGGCCAATTACCAGGACTGAAGATACCCAACCTGCGGAGCGCCCGTTCGGTAGTTCGATTGGAGTGCCGACCAGTTTTAATTTCCAGTTGCCAGACTTGGAGATCCCCGGGATGACGCAACTGACATCATCGGGTATATCACAGAAATATGATCTAGGAATACCAAAGCTTAAACTTGATCCCACACTTACCACCTTTAATCCGTTTATGATGGCCTTGCTGTTTTCTACTTCACCCTCACCAACTGAAGAGAAGCCGGAGGAAACGGCCATAGAGACTGCCAAATCGGCCAGGCCGCTGCAAACTGAAGTGGCGCAGACCCTGTCAGTGGAAAGGGAAGATGCCTCTGCCGCCAGACAGGAAGTGGCGGTTGAAAGGGTTAACCGACAGGAAAAAGTTGTCAGGGATGTTGCCTATGAAGCGATTGAAGGGAAAAATGAGCAAGAGAGGATACAGGCTTTGGCCGCTTTAGTGGCCATGGCTTCGACCATGGCAGAGGTCAAACCGGTCATGAGTGACCTTTCTCACCAGGCAGTCAGTGATCTGGTTGACAATCATCCGGCGGCAATGCTGACAACGCTTGCCCAAGCCTCGCCTGAAGCCAGAAACCAGGTTTTGACCCTGATGGCCCAGCAACTCCCGAATGAATATGAAAGGCTGGCCGAGTTGACCGCTTCGGTGGCCGCCGCCCAGGTTGCTCCGGCGGCCGCTCCCAGGATGGAACAGCTGGCTCCAAATCAAGAAATCCATCGGACAGCCGATGCCTCATTGGCCCAGGTTGAACAGGAGTTCGATCCGGAAATGACCAAAATAGCGGCCAGCCTGACGGACAAAAATATTAAAGCATCACCCGAAGAGCTGGCGACGATCAAGTTAAAAGTCCTCACCGGGCAAGCAGAGCAGGCCGCCGGTATTTTGGGCGAAGCCAGCCAGGACCAGATGGCAGCCAATTTAGCCGCTACCAAGAAACCATTACGGACGATGATTAATGGCTTATTGGCCAAATTAGCTGACGGTGAACTGAAAGAGCAATTACGCGCCGCACTGAAGCAATTAGTCACAACTCCGCAACTAGATCCCCAGCAGCTGGCTGAAACATTGAAGCTTGTCCAGGCGGCCGCCCAGGTTGCCGGCTTGGGTGAATCGGCCCTGGCAAACCTGACTGCTGCGGCCGAGAATACCAAGAATACGATCATCAATCGGGAAGTGGCCAGGGTTGTTGAAGAACAATTGGTAGCCGGAATTTTAACCAACAAAGATGAAGCGGCTGTCATCAAAGCGGTTGAAGGGGCCATAGCCACCTTGCCGCCTGAACTGGAAATAAATTCGGCGCATGTGGCGGGCATGATTAATAATAATATTGAAACGATTATCGGCCAGGTAAAAGACGAACAAAAATTAGCCAGGCTGGATAGAACCTTGTCGGCCTTTAAGGAAATTGCCAAAGGGAATGCTCGAACCGCCGCCTTAATTGCCCATTCACAAGCCAAAATTGCCAGGGCACTGGGAGCGGCCGAAGGGGCGGTCCAGTTAGCGGCAATGGTGCCGAGTGCAGAAGTGGGTAAAGACTTTGAAGAATTATTGCGCAAGGATCGGGAGCAGGGGGCAGATGATCGCAATGAAGCCTGGGATGAGTTTGCCTCAAAGTATGCTGGACAGCCCAATATCACTGCGCCAGCATTTGCGGCCATGATAGGGCAGCAAGTTGTCCGGACAGGGAAGTCAGCGGGTGAAGTTTTGGTCCAGGGTTGGTTGAAATCATACCAGCCGGAGGCGGCCGGGTTGGGTGGCGAGGGGGCAAAAATCGCCCAAGTTGAAAGGGTGGCACAACAATTAGTCCTGCAGACTGAGCGGGCGGCCAAGCAGTCCGTTGATGGAGAGGCTGACCTGGCATTATCAAGAAACGAAACGATTAAACTGGCCACCATATTACCGCAAGTAGCCAGCGGGCTGGACTTGCCGCAGGTCAGAAAATTATCAGGCAAAGAAGTGACAACAGAAGACCTTCAATTAGTCTTGCAGCAGGTGGTTGATAATAGTGAAGGCCTGCAGTTAACTCAACCAACCAAAGAGCTTTTGATGACTGCCTTGGCCAATCTATCACAGATCAAACAAAATCAGCAAATCCAGCTTGAGGCAGAACAATTTATTGCCCAACTTGCTGCTAATCCTGATCCGGTTGAAGATTTTGTGGCCGCCCGGGAACCGGTTAAAAAACAAATACTGACCGCCTTGCAGGCAACGGCGCCAGAGATGGTTGCCAAATTGGCTCCGGAAGACCAGCCGCAATTTGCCCAATTCCTGTATGTCTTGACAAAAGATGCCAGAATTGACCGGCCGCTTAGGACAATGGCCGCGGTTGCCTGGGAAAATGTTAATGCGGCCATGGTTGCCCAGGTTTCTCTGCCCGAAGTATCTCCTCCGGTTGTCGCTTCCGCGGCCTTGGAAGGGGTAGTCAAAGCTTATGACAAGAAACTAAAAGAAAATGAAGCGATCATTACAGCCATGCTGGACAAAAGTCCGGCTGTTCGCCCGGAAAGAGGGGCTATTGCAACTGTGGTTGCCGGGGCGCCACTCCTGCAAAAAGAAAAAAGGGAAAAACCAATTGTTACTCCAGTCCAACCTGAAGCCAAGCCGGTAAATGAAGAGTATGCCGGCCTGGCTACCCACAATGGCCTAATGAAACAGGTCCAGGACCGTAAGTCGCAAACCCCGCTGGCATAATACTTGCTTCTTCAAATGACCTGCACTATAATCCCCGTATCATGCAATTAAAAGATAAAGTCGCGATTGTTACCGGGGCTTCCAAAGGCATTGGCAAGGCAATTGCCCTTCTTTTGGCCAGTCAGGGAGCAAAAATAGTGGTGAATTTCGCCACCGAAAAAATGCTAGCGGAAGAAGTGGTTAAAAAAATCGGCCATAACCAGGCTTTGGCTTTTGCCGCCCATGTTGAAAAACCAGATGAAGTTGCGTCCATGATCAGGGAGACCCTTAAGCATTGGGGCAGGATTGATATCCTGATCAACAATGCCGGGATAATCAATGATAAGTTTTTGATGGTCATGACAGACGATGAATGGCAAAAAGTAATCGATGTCAACCTGACCGGGGTATTTAACTGCTGCCGGGCCGTGGCTAAACAGATGGTGGCGCAAAAGAGCGGAAAAATCGTTAACATTTCTTCAACAGCGGCTGTGCGGGGATTATTGGGCCAGGCGAATTATGCCGCCTCAAAAGCGGGGCTAGAGGGCTTGACCAAGGCCTTTGCCAAAGAGATGTCGCACTATAATATATATATTAACTCAATTGCCCCGGGGTTTATTGAGTCAGACCGCGTCGCCGAGTTACGCGAAGATATCAAGCGCGATTATCTGCGCCTGATTCCCATGGAGCGTTTCGGCCTGCCAGAAGAGGTCGCCCAGGTGGCACTCTTTTTGGTGACTGAAGCTGCCTCCTATATCCAAGGGCAGACAATTATGGTTGATGGGGGGATAACGGTTTAAATGAATATCGATCAGATAAAAGAACGGCTTAAAAAAATGTTGGTGGACAAGCTCCGTCTAAAACGGACCCTGGAAAGCATCAAAGATAATGAGCCGTTGTTTCGTGAAGGGCTTGGGCTTGATTCCATCGACTCTTTGGAAATTGTCGTATTAATTGAACGGGAGTTTGACCTGTCTATTTCGGCCGATGAGCTTAAAGATACGGCCAAAATATTCAAGGATGTACAATCACTTGCCGATTTTGTGGCCCTTCTTTTGACCAAAAAATGACCAGGCGGGTTGTTGTCACCAGCCTCGGCGTCTTGACCTCAAACGCTAATAATCAATTAGAATTTACCCGTGCTTTGCGGGACGGCCGTCCCGGAATTAGCCGGATTACTGCCTTCCCAACTGATAAATATCGTGTACATATCGGCGGAGAGGTCCATAATATCCCTGCCACCCCTTTTGAAATTGATCGGACGACACACCTGGCCCTTTTGGCGGCAGAAGAAACCCTGGGTCAAACGGGACTAACGGAAAAACAGCTGTCTAACTGCCCCTTATTTTTCGGGACTTTAAGCGGTCCGGCAATAAGCTTGGAAGAATATGTTTTATCAGGCCGGACAAAAAACTTTTTACCGGCCAAGCTTAGGTTGGCGACAACTGTCAAAGAGGTGGCTGCAAAATATGCTTTGCACGGCAAGGTGCGGACCATCTCCAATGCTTGTGCTGCCAGTACGGTAGCCATTGGCCTGGCCTTTGATTATTTACATAATGATGAGGGCGATATCGCTTTGGCTGGTGGGAGCGATTCATTTAATTTGACAACTTTTTCAGGTTTTCATGCCCTCAGGTCCCTGGACCCTGTCGCTTGCCGGCCTTTTGATAAAAATCGTCAGGGATTGGTGGCCAGTGAAGGGGCGGGTTTTATCCTTTTGGAAGAATACAATCACGCGTTACGGAGGGGGGCGCCAATCCTTGGGGAAATACTAGGTTATGGCTTAAGCTCCGATGCCTATCATGATACATCGCCGGAACCGACCGGAAAGGGGGCCTTGATGGCCATGCGATTGGCTTTGGCCTCAGCCCAAATTTCTCCAGATCAAATAGGTTATGTTAATGCCCATGGGACAGGGACACTGCAAAACGATCGGGCAGAGGCGATGGCAATTAATTCCCTGTTTACTAAGGTCCCGGTCAGTTCGACAAAATCACAAATCGGCCATGCAATGGGGGCGGCCGGTGTTATCGAGGCGATTGCCACCCTTATTGCCTTGAAAAATGGTTTTTTGCCTCCCACAATCAATTTCCAGGAGGCGGATCCCGATTGTCCATTGGATGTTATTCCCAACCAGGCAAGAGAACAAATTTGCCGATACGCGCTTTCTAATAATTTCGGGTTTGGAGGAACCAATGCTTCACTGGTCCTTAAAAGATTCGACGACTAAAAATTTCCGGATACTGGGGCGTGGTCGGGCGGAACCTGGGCAGCTGCCAGCCGAATCAGCGCCCGCTTGGCGCAAGATGGATCGCTTGTCGCAAATGGCCCTGGTCGCCGCTGGCGAAGCGATCAATAGCTCTCACCTTTCTCTTGACCTGTCTGCGGCGGCCATAGTCATGGCGACTTCAATGGGAGCGGCCAGGGCAACAATGCATTATCTGGCCGAAATCAAGCAGTATGGTGGCCATTTAGCTTCGGCATTAACTTTTCCCAATACCGTTAATAGCCTTGTTGCCGGGCGTATTTCGCAGGAGTGGAAAATTTCCGGGCCTTCGATTACTTTAATTGGTGATCTGGCTGGGGCAGTTGAGGTTGCGGTTTCCATGCTGCGCCAAAAAAAAGTAAAATATGCTCTGGTCGGTTTTGTCGATGATGCCAATGGGCTGATAACCGAAATCTCAACCTGGGACGGAGCAGAGGTTTATTTGTTGGCGGCTACAGGATCTCTTCCAGTTTGACCTTGCCGTCATAAAGCGCTTTTCCGACAATGACCCCTTCGGCGCCGGTCTCTTTCAGCTTTTCAATGTCTTCTTTTTTGGCCACGCCGCCAGAGGCGATCACCGGGACCTTTACCTCTTGGGCGAAAGCGGTAACGGCTTCATAATTGGGGCCGCTTAACATGCCATCACGGTTGATATCGGTATATATAAAACGGTTAACTCCCAGGTCGATGGCCTCTTTGGCCAACGTGACAACATCTTTTTTGCTGACATACATCCAGCCCTCGGCGGCGGCCATTTTCCCTTTGGCATCAATAGCCACGGCGATCTGATCGCCAAAAGTTTCGCTGACTTTTTCCAGCAGGTTGGGGTTTTTTATCGCGGTCGTGCCCAGGACAACCCGATCAACCCCAAAACTGATTAGTTCCTGGATCAGCGAAAACATCCTGATCCCACCACCAACTTGAATAGGGATTTTCACCTCTTTGATGATGTTTTTGATGATCTCAATATTTCCCGGGGTGCCGGTCCTGGCCCCGTCAAGGTCAACAACGTGGATCCGCTTGGCGCCGGCCGCTTCCCATTTTTTGGCCGCCTCGACAGGGTTATCAAAATAGACTGTTTCGGCATCGTACTTCCCCTGTTTCAGGCGGACGCACTTGCCACCGAGAATATCAATTGCTGGTATTACTTCAAACATAGTTCTCCAAAGTTTTTGAGTATTTGCAAACCGGCCGGGCCGCTTTTTTCCGGATGGAACTGGATCCCGAATAAATTATCCTGCCAGACCGCAGAAGTATATTCTATACCATAATCGGTCCGGGTGGCAACGACCCCCTCATCAATCGGTTCACAATAGTAGGAGTGGGCAAAATACATCATGGTGCCGTTTTCTATCCCTTTTAAAATAGGGGCAGGGTGTTTTATCAGCAGCCGGTTCCAGCCCATTTGAGGGATACTCAGCCCCTGATTAACTGTCCCCTGGAAGGTAAACTTTTTGACCCGGCCCTTAAGGATGGCCAGCCCCTTTTGTTGCCCTTCGGCTGAAGCCTCAAACAAATGCTGCATTCCGAGGCAAATCCCCAGAAAAGGTCTTTTTAAGGCGATGACCTCTTCGATGACCGCTTCTAGGCCTTTGGCCCGCAGTTCATTAATGGCCGCATCAAAAGAGCCGACGCCCGGGAGGACAACCCCTTTGGCAGAGCGGATCAGTGCCTGATCAGTCGTGATGGTGGCGTTGACTCCGACCGCTTCGAAGGCCTTTTGGACACTGCGCAAATTCCCGGCGCCGTAGTTAATGATAACTATAGACATAGGGCGACCGCACCAAGGACCCCGGCCTCGGTTCCTAGCTTGGCCTGGACGATCTTGACCTTTTTAGCCGGCAGGGTGAGGGCGTATTTTTTGAATTGCTGCCGAACAGGAGTCAGCAGAAGCTCGCGCATCTTGGAAACACCGCCACCGATAACAACAATTTCCGGATTAAAGATGTTCACCAGATTGGCTATGCCAATTGCCAAATAGTGGGCGGTCTCATCGATAACCTTTAGTGCTTTCTTGTCTCCCTGACGGGCAGCCAGCTCAACCGAAATGGCGTCCATGCCAGCCCGGCGCCTGATAGCAGTGCCCGAAGCCATGGCTTCGAAGCAGCCAATATTCCCGCAACCGCAGGGGTAGCCATGAGGGTCAATGATCATATGGCCAAATTCACCCGCCGCGCCGATGGCGCCGCGATAAAGCTGGCGATTGATGATAATGCCGCCGCCAATGCCTGTCGAGACTGTAATGTAAATAAAGTTTTGGGCGTTTTTCCCGGCACCAAAATAGGCCTCTGCCAGGGCGGCGCAGTTGGCGTCGTTATCTAAAAAGACCGGGACTTTAAATTCTTTTTCCAGGATTTTTTTCAGGTTGACTTTTTTCCAGCCGGGGAGGTTGGGGGGTTCGATAACAATTCCCTGATCATAAAGGATCGGGCCGGGGACGCCGATGCCGATTTTACTGACCTTGCGGCGTTGGCCGCGGATCAGGGTATCAATGGCTTTTTTGATGTTTTCGATGACATGTTTTTGCCCTTTTTGGGCCTCGGTCGGAATATTGACGTCAGTGATGATCTTCCCTTCCTGGGTGGCAATCACTGCCGCAATTTTTGTCCCGCCCAAATCAACACCAATAACCATAAGTTACCGTCCATTATACACAAGTTGATGATGTGGGGCAAACAGTATCAATTGTTTTTGATGCAAGTTTTCTAATTGGGAGAACGATAATATTTGTGAGGGCGGACGCATTGCCCTCGTCATCTGCTGAGGGGAAAACCTCATTAAAAAGTCAAAAAGCGATTAAAGGGGCTTGTTAGCAGATGACAAGCCCCATTTTTATTTAGGAGGGAACATCAAGAGAATGTCAAAAAAATTGGTAATCTGTGTGTTTATGGCTCTATTATGCTCAATATCGGCGTATGGGGCGGTTTACACTGATGGGGTATACCATATACCTCAATCTGGCCAGATTGTTACCAGCGCTCAAACTACTCAACCTCAACCAGTGGTAGCCCAAATCGAATCGCAACAACATGACAATATAGTGGAATCCATTTTTGGTGGTTTTGCAACCAATGCTAATATAGATGTTAATACCAATCAAGTAGAAAACAAGGCGATTGACGCGGTGGCTGTTACCGCTTCGGTCAATGCGGTCAAAGGCCCAGTCTACATTCAATATTCACACTCCAGGACCTATTCCAGGAGTGTTGATCCAATCTATTCAGCCAGCACCGATTTTTCCGGTCAAGTTAATAATCGGATCTGTGTTGGGGTTAGTTTTTCTCCAGAACAAACAATTGTACCAACCAATGTTGCAGCCACGCAAAAGGCAGAGGTTGTTGCCTCTGTTGCCACCCCTGTGGCTAGTGGTAATACGCTGGCAGGTAGTGCCGTAAATTAGCTTGTTTATCGTCCAATGGGTAGTATAATTATCTAGGATTCAATAATAGGGGGGGGTTATGAGAAAAATTGCTGGTTTGCTGGTTGTTTTGTTTCTTTTTTCTTTTATTGCTTTGGCTGCTCAGGCTGTCCCTAAAGTTGAAAAAAATATTGTTGTTAAAAAATCGCCCTTTGACTATGATTTGATAGTGACAGTTACGGCTGCCGATAATCAGGTTGCAAAGTATCTTCCAGTAAGAATATTTATTGAAGATAAATCTTATAAATTATGCTTAGAAGATCATTATGGTAATGCGTTTGTTCAAGTTGTTAGCGTTTCAGGAGATACTAGTGGTTTGACTAGTAGTAATAATATTATGTTTATCCCAGGAAAAGCTATTAAAACAATTAACGTTAAGATTGGTTGGAAAGGCAAGGTCAAGACGGGGATGGAGAAGATGGTGGCTCCGCAAGTACCCATGGACGCGGTCGTTGACGGGCAAATTACTTCATTACCATATTCGCTTTATGGAGTAACGGGTTACACGAGTGCGGCGGATAAGATGTTACAAATGAAAAAGGAAATTTCGCCAAAAGTTGACTAATTTTGTTTGAGATTTTAGGTTATCAAACCCCCGGCTAACCCCGGGGGTTTTTCTTTCTTGACATCATTCCTCCCCCCATGGTATTATTAGCACTCACGCATAATGAGTGCTAATAATCATAATATAAAGGGGGGTGAATCATAGTATGGGTAACAAGAAATTGACACCGATTGGTGATCGGGTGGTTGTCAAGCCAGATCCAGAGGAACAAAAAACCAAGTCAGGCCTTGTTTTGCCGGATTCGGCCAAAGAAAAACCGTCTGAAGGGACAGTGGTGGCCGTGGGCTCGGGACGGGTTTTCGACAACGGACAAAAAGTCGCGTGTGAAGTTAAAATAGGTGACAAGATCATCTACAGTAAATACGGCGGCTCTGAAGTCAAAATAGAGGACGAGGAATTTATTATCCTCGCCGAAAGAGACATTTTAGCAATTAAAGGATAGGAGGTGGAATAGTATATGGCAGCAAAGGAAATTATGTTTGGCGATGAGGCCTGGCGGAAGCTCGAAAAAGGGGTTTCCAAAGTGGCCCGCGCCGTTATGGCAACACTCGGCCCGCGTGGCCGCAATGTTGTTCTGGAAAAAAAGTGGGGCTCACCGACCATCACCAATGATGGCGTGACCATCGCTAAGGAGATTGATCTCCAGGACCCATATGAAAATATGGGGGCCCAATTATTAAAAGAGGTGGCCAGCAAGACCAATGATATCGCTGGTGACGGGACGACAACCGCCACAGTATTGGGCCATATCATTTTCCGCGAGGGCCTCAAGAATGTTGTCTCTGGAGTTAACCCGATGGCGCTTAAGCGCGGCATCCAGTTAGCCGTGGAAACCGCTGTAGCCGAGCTTAAAAAGCTGGCCCGGCCGGTTGAAACCAAAGAGGCCATTGCCCAAGTCGCGACTATTTCAGCCAACAATGACACTGAAATCGGCAAATTAATTGCCGATGCCATGGAAAAAGTTGGTAAAGACGGGGTTATTACCGTTGAAGAGTCCAAAGGGATTGAAACCACTTTGGAAGTGGTCGAAGGGATGCAGTTTGATAAAGGCTATGCCTCTCCTTACATGGTCACCGACCGTGAAAGGATGGAGTGCGTACTGGAAGACTGTTTCTTGCTGATCACCGATAAGAAAATCAGCGCGGTCAAGGATATCCTGCCGGCTTTGGAAAAAGTCGTTCAGGCTGGTAAGCCGCTCTTGATTTTGGCTGATGAAATCGAAGGTGAAGCTTTGGCTACCTTAGTCGTTAATAAGCTGCGCGGGACCATCAATGCCGTAGCCGTCAAGGCTCCTGGTTTTGGTGATCGGAGAAAGGCGATGTTGGAAGATATCGCTATTCTGACCGGCGGCGAAGTGGTGGCTGAAGAAAAAGGGCTGACCCTGGAAAATGTCGAAGAAGCCTGGCTCGGTAAAGCCAAGAAGATCGTGGTCCGCAAAGAAGACACCACCATCATTGAAGGCGCCGGGACCCAGAAAGCGGTTGCTGATCGGGTTGCCCAGATCAAGAAAGAGATCGAGGGTTCCGATTCTTCTTATGACAAAGAAAAACTCCAAGAAAGACTGGCCAAGCTTTCCGGCGGCGTTGCCGTTGTCAAAGCCGGGGCCGCGACCGAAACCGAACTCAAAGAGAAAAAACATCGCATTGAAGATGCTCTCTCGGCGACTCGGGCGGCGGTTGAAGAAGGGATCATTTCCGGTGGAGGCTCGGCCTTTATCCACATCTTGCCCGCCCTGGAAAAACTCCAGGCTGGGACAGCTGGCGATGAAAAGGTTGGTGTGGCCATCGTTCTCAAGTCCCTGGAAGAGCCTCTCCGTCAAATTGCCAACAATGGCGGGATGGAAGGTTCGGTAGTTGTCGAACGGGTGAAAAAAGAAAAGGCTGGGATCGGTTTTGATGCTCAAAAATTTGAGTATACCGATATGTTTAAAGCCGGTATCGTTGACCCGTTAAAGGTTACTCGTTCTGCGCTCCAGAATGCCGCTTCGATTGCTTCTCTGCTTTTAACTACCGAAGTTTTGGTAGCCGAAAGGCCGGATGAAGAAAAAAAGATGCCGGCAATGCCGGGCGGTGGAATGGGCGGCATGGAAGGGATGATGTAGTTTAGAGGGTATCAGGGTATCAGGTTATCCGGATATCAGAAAAAGGTAAAGAAGGCCCTGTTCCGAAAGGACAGGGCCTCTTTCTTTAAGGTAAGGTTGACACATGTATAAGCGGTTGTTATAATCATTAAGAAGTTAATAATTTTACTCGATAAGTGGGCCAAAATCCCACTTTTACACTTAATGGGGGTTTTTATGAAAATTGCGCACTTTCAAGAGATGTTAGAAGAGATCCAGCGCGAACGGGGGATCTCCAAAGAAGGCTTAGTCAGCGCCATCAAGGCTTCACTTTTATCAGCGGCCAAGAAACGATTCAAAGAAGAAGATATCCTCGAAGTCAGGATCTCTGATGATGGCCTGGTGACCATTCATAAATTATTCGAAGATGGGCGGGAAGAAGATATCACCCCAGAAGATTTTGGCCGCTTTGCCGCCCAAACAGCCAAGCAGGTTATTATTCAACGTTTGCGCGAAGCTGAAAAAGAAGAATCATTCGATGAGTTTGCCAAACGCCAGGGAGAAATTGTCACCGGAACTGTTCAGCGTCGTGAATACGGTGGCTACCTGGTCAATCTTGGCCGGCTAGAAACAATCCTGTCTCCTGCGGATTCGATCCCTGGTGAGTTCTTTCGTGAAAAGGACAAGGTCCGCTTTTATGTGGTTGAAACCAGAAAATCACCCAAAGGGCCAATGGTTGTCATTTCGCGTTCCCATCCCAATCTGGTGCGTAAATTATTTGAAATGGAGATCCCGGAAATTAAAGATGGGGTCCTGGAAATTAAAGGCATCGCCCGGGAACCAGGCAAAAGGAGCAAAATTGCCATTTTCTCCAATGATCCCAATATTGGGGCGGTGGGGACCTGCGTAGGCCACATGGGACAGCGCATTCAGAACATTGTTCGGGAGTTGGGGGCGGAAAGGATCGATATCGTTGAATGGAGCCAGGACCAGAAAAAATATATCGCCAATTCCTTGAGCCCAGCCAAAGTGAACAAGATCATTTTAGACGAGACGGAAAAAAATGCCAAGGTTTGGGTCGATGAAAAAGAGCTTTCTTTGGCGATCGGCAAAGAGGGACAAAATGTCCGCCTGGCGGTTAAACTGACCGGTTGGAAGATTGACCTGCTCTCTGACGAACGGGCGGGAAAAACAGAGCTGAAAAAGAGTAAAATGAAGGTGCATGAACTGGCCAAGGAGCTAAGCCTGGCCAGTAATGATCTGATCAATAAATTGAGGGAAATGGGCTATTCTGTTAAAGCGGCCAATTCTTCTGTCCCTGAAGAAGCGGTTGAAAAACTATTGCCAGCCAAACAGGATGAGTCAACAGAGGAGACCAATGCCCAAAACAGCTGCGACGAATAAAGATAAACCAAAAAAAGAGACGGCAAAAAAACCGGCCAAAGCGGCTGCCAAAAAGGTTGCGGCTGTCGCCAAGATCAAGGTCAGCGATTTAGCTAAAGAGCTTAATTTGACAGCCAAAGATTTGTTGGGCCAATTGAAGGGGTTGGGAGTTGCTGCCAAGACTGCTTCCTCGGCTGTCGATGAAGAAACGGCCAAAATTATCAGGGAACTAAAATCAGAACCTCCGGCCAAAGCTGAGCCCCCAAAAGAGCCACAGGTTGAACCGGTCAAGGCTCCTGAACCACCACCACCACCACCGGCCCCGCCCGCTAAACCGGTTGTTACACCGCCAAAAAGCCAGGCCTTGCTACTCGAGGCAGAGGAAATTACTGTTAAGGACTTGGCAGAAAAGCTTAACGTTAAATCATCAGAATTGATCAAAGAATTGATGAAAAAAGGGTTGCTGGTCACTATTAACCAGCGGATTGCGGCCGAAGTGGCAAAAGAGGTTGGCAGTGCACTGGGTAAAGAAATCGTTCTAAAAACTGTTGATGTCTCTGATGCGGCAGTTGGGCATCAGCTTAATATTGAAAAACGAGCCTTACGTCCACCAGTGGTGACCGTTATGGGCCATGTTGATCACGGTAAAACAAAACTGCTTGATGCCATCCGCCAGACCAGGGTGGCTGAAAAAGAAGCCGGCGGAATTACCCAACATATTGGGGCTTATCAGGTCAATGTCCATGGGCGAAAAGTAACATTTTTGGATACCCCCGGTCATGAAGCCTTTACCGCTTTGCGTGCCCGCGGGGCCAGTGTGACTGATATTGTCATTCTGGTTGTCGCGGCTGATGACGGGGTTAAACCGCAAACGATTGAAGCGATTAACCATGCCAAGGCCGCCGGTGTCTCGATCATTGTGGCGATTAACAAAGTTGACAAACCCGAAGCCAATCCGGACCGGGTCAAAACCCAATTGTCAGAGCTCGGCTTAGCTCCCGAAGACTGGGGTGGCCAGACAGTGACGGTCCCGGTCTCTGCCAAGCAACAGACAGGGATCAAAGAGCTGCTAGAAATGGTCCTGCTGGTCGCCGATATACATGAGCTTAAAGCTGACCCCGACGCAATCCCGATGGGGATTGTGATTGAATCCCGCCTCGACAAAGGACGTGGCCCGGTTGCGTCAGTCCTGGTGAAGAACGGGACGCTTAAAATTGGAGATGTTTTTGCCTGCGGCTCAACTTATGGCAAGGTTCGGGCCCTTTTTACCGACACCGGAGCCCGTCTGGAAAAAGCTGGCCCCTCTATGCCGGTGGAGGTCCTTGGTTTTGTCGATGTCCCAGCCTCCGGCGACCTGCTGCAGGGGATGACCACCGAAAAAGAGGCGCGCGACCTGGCTGAAAAACGCCGGGAGCTGGAAGCAAAAACTTTGCGCGGCAAAGCTGTTTCACTGGAAGATTTTTCCAAACATGTCAAAGAGGGAGAGGGCAAAGATTTAACCTTGGTCGTCAAGGGTGATGTTCAGGGCTCGGTTGATGCCATTGTTAAATCGTTGAACGACCTGACGGTCGGTAATATTGGTGTTCACATCATCCATTCCGGCGTGGGGATGATAAACGAATCAGATATCATGCTGGCAAAAGCTTCTACCGCCATCATTGTGGGTTTCAATGTCAGTTTTGAGGGCGGGGCGGAAAACTACAGCCAGACTGAAGGGGTTGAAGTCAGGAAATACAATATTATTTATAAACTGATTGACGATGTTAAATTGGCCATGGAAGGCTTGCTCGAGCCGGTTTATGAAGAGGTGATTGTCGGCCATGCCGAGGTGCGGAATTTGTTCCGTTTTTCCAAGGTTGGGGCAATAGCCGGCTGCTTTGTAACTGACGGCAAAATGCAGCGGGGTGTCGGGATGCGCATCTTCCGGGATAAGGCCAAAATCTATGAAGGGAAACTTGAGTCCCTCAAGCGTTTCAAAGAAGATGTAAAGGCTGTTGAGTCAAATTATGAATGCGGTATCGCTATCCAGGGTTATGAAGATTTTAAGGTCGGCGATATCATTGAAGCTTTTGAAGTCAGAGAAAAATCGAGGGGATGAGCACTAGGCAAGATAGGTTGGGCGAGTTAATCCGTCAGGAGGTCTCCTCCATCTTGCGCGCTCGAGTCTCCGACCCGCGGATCGGTTTTGTCAGCCTCACCAAAGTCAAGATTTCCCCCGATTTGGCCGATGCGTCGATTTATGTCAGCATTTATGGCGATGAACAGACGAAACGTGATTCGTTGGCTGGCTTGGCTTCGGCTACCAATTTTATCCGTGGCGAGTTAGGAGAACGAATTGAATTTAGGCTTGTGCCCCAGCTCCGCTTTATCCGTGACGATTCGCTCGAAAAAGGGAGCCAGGTCATAAACCTCATCAATAAACTTAAAACCAATGATAAAAACAGCCGAACAAATAAAAGAGCTCCTAAAAAAAAGTAGCCGCGCCATCATTTGCGCCCACGTCGATCCGGACGGGGATGCTATCGGTTCTATGCTGGCGCTGGGGATGGTTTGTAACAAGCTTGGCCTGGAGACCGTTTATTATTGTGCCGATAACTTGCCAAAAATCTACCGCTTTTTACCGCACGCTGGGGAGATCACCCGGGAACTGCCTGACGGACAGTTTGATGTTGTCTTAACCGTGGATTCTTCGGACCTTAGTCGGATTGGCAACAAGATTGACCTAAGAAAATTAGCCAAAGTAGTTGTCAATATCGACCATCACCCTGATAATACGCACTTTGGCGATATCAATTATGTGCAAAAAGCTTCATCGGCAGCGGAATTGGTCTTTGACCTGGCCCAGGCTTGGCTGGTCGGCCTTGATAAGGCTATGGCCGATTGTCTATATACCGCGATGATTACTGATACAGGCAACTTTCGCTACGAAAATACCACCATTAAGACCTTCCAGATTGCCGGCGAATTGCTAAAAGCTGGGGTCAGCACGCACGAGATTTCCACCAAGATTTACGATACCAAAACCCTCCCATCGATCAAGATTTCCGCCCGGGCCCTGGCCGGACTGCAGATCTCACCTGATAAAAAAATTGCCTGGGCTTATGTGACAGAAGAAATGATGCGTGAAACCAAGGCCGAGGGAGAGGATCTGATCGGCATTGTCGACCGCTTGCGCTCGATTGAGGGGGTCGAGGTGGCAGTGTTTTTCCGCGAGAAAGCCGGCGAGATAAAAATCAATTTCCGTTCCAAGGAACGGGTCAACGTTTGTGAACTGGCAAAGCGTTTCCAGGGGGGCGGACATTTTAAGGCGGCTGGGGCGGTGGTCAAAGGCGAACTGATTAAAGTCATTGATCAAGTTATCGGTGAAACAACCAGGGTAGTATAATCATGGATGGCATCATAATAGTAAATAAACCGCAGGGCTGGACCTCGTTTGATGTTGTCGCCAAGATCCGCTCACTGACAAAAGTCAAAAAAGTCGGCCACTCCGGCACGCTTGATCCAATTGCCACCGGCGTCCTACCGGTCTTTTTGGGCCGGGCTACTAAATTTATTAAGTACTTTATGGAAGGGGACAAAGGCTACGAGACAGAAATGGTTTTGGGCGCGAGAACGGATTCGGGAGACTCCACGGGAAAATTTCAAACTTCTAACCTCAAACCTCAAAACGAAATAATAATTCCCAATTTCCAAACGGTAAAAAAAGCGCTGGAGAAATATCGGGGAGAAATTGAGCAGACGCCGCCGATGTTTTCAGCGGTCAAGGTCAACGGGCAACGTTTATATGAACTGGCTCGAAAAGGGATTGAGGTTGAACGTAAACCGCGACGGATAAATATTTATAAGCTGGAAATCACCAGTTCTGAAGCGGAACTGGTTGATTCGCGGCGTGTCGAATTCTATGTTGAATGCTCCAAAGGGACCTATGTGCGGCAGTTGGTCATGGACATAGGTGACGATTTGGGTTGCGGCGCGTATTTGACCAAGATCAGCCGGGTTTATTCCCATCCCTTTCGCTTATCGCAGGCCCATGACCTGGAAGCAATCATCACCTTGCAGAAAATTGGCCAGCTAGCGTCGATAGTCATTGATCCTTATGAAGTGTTGCAGGCGATGGGGAAAAAGCCGGCATGAATGCAAAAGAGCTGGCCAATAAACTGCGGCAGCAGATTCGTCACCATGACCACCTTTATTATGTTGAAGACAAGCCGGAAATCTCTGACCATGAATACGATCAACTCTATCGTCAGCTGGTTGGGCTGGAAACAGCGCATCCCGAACTGATTACTGCTGATTCGCCGACGCAACGGGTGGGTGGGGTGCCGCTTAAAGCTTTTAAAACGGTCACGCACAAAACCCCGCTGCTTTCGCTTGATAATTGCTTTGACCATGATGAACTGCTGGCTTTTGATAAGCGGGTCAGACAGGCCTTGGGTACGCAGCAGGTGGAATATGTTGCTGAGCTGAAAATTGACGGTTTGGCGGTCGCCCTGATTTATAAGCAGGGCAGGTTTTCCCTTGGCTCAACCAGGGGTGATGGGGTGCACGGGGAAGATATCACCCAAAATTTGAAAACGATCAAAGCCATCCCCTTAGTTTTGCCCGAGGAGTTGGATTTGGAGGTGCGGGGCGAGGTCTACCTCCCATATGCCGAGTTTGTCCGCTTAAATGAAGAACGTTTGGCCAATGATGAAGCGATCTTTGCCAACCCGCGCAACGCAGCGGCCGGATCGTTAAGACAGCTGGATCCGAAAGTCGCTGCCTCCCGGCCGCTCGATATTTTCATTTATTACGGGATCGTGGCCGGGCAGCACAAACACTTCGAATTGTTGCATTATCTTAAGACCCTGGGCTTTAAAATTAATCCCAATATCAAGGTCTGCCAGGGCATTGATGAGGTGATTAAATATATCACGCTCTGGTCAAAACAACGGGAAAAACTTGACTACGAAATCGATGGCTTGGTCATAAAGGTCAACGAGCTCTCACAACAGGACAAATTGGGCTTTACCGCCCGGGCACCACGTTGGGCCATCGCTTATAAATATCCCCCAATGCAAGCGACAACAATAATAGAAAACATTTCTGTTCAGGTTGGCCGGACCGGAGCCCTAACCCCGGTTGCCCATTTAAAACCGGTCCATTTAGCCGGCGTGGTCGTCAAAAGGGCGACTTTGCACAATGAAGATGAAATCCACCGCAAAGGGATTAAGATCGGTGACCAGGTCAAGGTCCAGCGGGCGGGAGAGGTCATCCCGGAAGTTGTTGAAGTGATCACGGCCAAACGGACTGGCCGGGAAAAAGAATTTCATTTCCCCAAACGTTGTCCAGTGTGCGGTGCGGCTGTCCATCGGCCGGCGGGAGAGGCCATTGCCCGTTGTACTAATGCCGCCTGTCCGGCCCAGGTCAAGGAGCGGATCCGCCATTTTACCACCCGTGAGGCGATGGATATTGTCCATGTCGGGCCTGCCCTGGTTGAGCAGCTGGTTGAAGCTAAATTAATTAAAGATGCTGCAGATATATATTCATTAACTAAATCGGATATAAAAAAGCTGGAAAGGATGGCCGATAAATCCGCCCAAAATGTCATCGACTCTATCAAGGCCAGTCTTGATCGGCCCCTTGAGCGGGTCATTTTTTCGTTGGGCATCAGGCTGGTCGGTAAACGGACGGCGCAATTATTGGCCGATCATTACAATTCTCTTGATAAATTGGCGGCCGCCACAGAAGGCGAACTGGCAAAAATTCATGAGATTGGGCCAAAGGTGGCTGATGGGATTGTCACGTTTTTCAGGCAAAAGGCTAATCAGCAACTGATCGAAAAATTAAAAATCGCTGGGGTAAACACAAAACTGGCTACTGCCAGAGGCCCACAGCCTTTGGCCGGTAAGACCTTTGTCTTTACCGGTGGGTTAGAGCATTTTACCCGCCCATCAGCCGAGGAACTGGTCAGGCGGTTGGGCGGGAGCGCCAGCTCGGCTGTTTCAAAACAGACAGATTATGTGGTAGCGGGGAATGAGCCGGGAACCAAGTATGATAAAGCGCTAAAGCTGGGGCTAAAGATCATCAGCGAAGCCGAATTTGAGAAGTTATGTCAACAAAAATCAGTGAAGTAAAAAATCTCCTGGAAAAAAGGGCGGCCAGGCGCCGGGCGGGCTTGTTTGTCGTTGAAGGGCCGCACCTAATTGAAGAAGCTTGCGAGTACCTGGAATACATTGTGTATTGCGAAAAGCTCCCCATTGTCAAAGAGTTGCTGGACAAAGGTTTTCCGGCGATAAAAGTGTCCAGGGAACAATTTGCTGATCTTTCCCAAGTAGAAACACCGCAGGGGGTGCTGGGCGTGGCTAGGCAGGTTGATGTGCCGCTGACTTCGCTTCAGCTTGCCACTGGTCACTGGCTATTAATTTATTGCCTGGGTATCCAGGACCCGGGTAATTTGGGGACGATTATCCGTTCGGCTGATGCCCTGGGGGCTGGAGGGATAATTTTATCCAAAGGGACGGTTGACCTGTATAACCCGAAAGTTGTCAGGGCGACCCAAGGCTCGCTTTTCCACTTGCCGTTAGTCATTGTAGAAAACGATTCCCAGGCGCTGGCCGCCCTGAAAAATCACCAGGTTAAGATCCTGGCGGCAACTTTACGTAATGCCAAAGACATTACCGCAATAGATTTGCGGCCTTCGGTTGCAATCGTTCTGGGGAATGAGGGCGCTGGCTTGCCGGATGAGATCGTTACGCTGGCGGACGAGAAAATAAAAATTCCCATGCCGGGTGGGGCGGAATCGCTCAATGTTGGCATGGCCGCAACTGTGATGCTTTATGAGGCGCTCAGGCAGCGGATCTGATAAAATAATCAAAGGTCATGCCCTAGGTTAATAGAACCATCCAGGCCAGAGAGGATGGTTTTTTTGTACTGTGAAATAGGTAATCAGCTCTTTGAGCGGCCGCTGAAAATTATTCAGACCAAACGTTTGTCCGAATTGGCGGCTTGTTTTGAACAGATGGAAAAGGCCAGCGCCAGCGGGCATTACCTGGCCGGCTGGCTATCATATGAAGCCGGCTATGCTTTTGAACCGAAACTTATTCGCCGGACAAATTTTGATTTCCCCTTACTGCAATTTGGCGTGTACCCTGCTGCCGGAAAAGTCAAAAAAAGTAAAATGCTTCGACCGCTGCCGCTTGTTGGCTGTTTCAATCTTGGCCCGGAACAATATCAAGAAAAGATTGGGCGGATCCAGGAATATATTGTTGCCGGCGAGACTTATCAAATCACTTTTTGCCTCAAGCAAAAATTTGCTTATGAAGGGAATCCCAAGCTGCTTTACCGGCAGCTGCTGGATTTCCAACCGGTACCTTATCCAGCTTTTATAGAAACTGACGATCTGACCATTCTCTCTTTTTCCCCTGAATTGTTTTTTGAAAAACAGGGAGAGAAAATTACGGTCAAACCGATGAAGGGAACGTTATTCCGTGATAATTCATGGCTTAACGCCCTCCTGGGTGGTTGGCAGTTGCATTATGATGCCAAGAACAGGGCGGAAAATGTGATGATTGCCGATTTGTTGCGCAATGACCTGGGGAAAATATGCCACTATGGGTCAGTCCAGACCCCAAAACTGTTTGAAGTCGCCCGCTATAGGACTGTTTATCAGATGACGTCGACTGTCCAGGGCAGATTGTATCAGGCGGACATGCCGTATTACGAAATCTTTCGCGCTCTTTTTCCCTCGGGATCCGTAACCGGGGCTCCCAAGCTTCGGGCCATGCAGATTATCCGTGAACTGGAAAACGAAGAGCGGCGGATCTATACCGGGGCAATTGGTTTCATAACCCCCCAAAGGGAAATGCGCTTTAATGTCCCCATTCGCACAATATTATTGCAAGGCCGGGAGGGGGAGATGGGGGTAGGGGGCGGGATAACCCATTATTCAACCCCACAAGGCGAATACGAGGAATGCCAGATCAAAGCTCGTTTTTTGCAAGCGGCTTTGTGATATAATAAACACAATTTCATGGAAGAAAAAGTCAGACAGATCAGGGAACAAGCCATAAAGGTTATCCACGAATCACAGAGCTTAGCCTCTTTAGATGAAGCCCGCATCCGTTACCTGGGGAAAAAAAGCGCCCTGCTTGAACTTTTAAAAAGCCTTGGTACCCTTCCATCCGAAGAACGGCCGAAGATCGGTTCGCTGGTCAACGAAGCCAAAGAGGCGATTGAACAGGCGCTGCGCAGCCGTAAAATTGTCCTGATGGGGATTGAACAAAAACAGCGGATCGCGGCCGAAAAAATCGATGTAACCTTGCCGGGTAAAGGGATTCGGCGGGGTAGTTCCCATCCCCTGACACAAGTCATGGCCGAAGCCAAAGATATATTTCTCCGCCTTGGCTTTGAAATCGCCGAAGGCCCGGAAATCGAAACTGAATATTATAATTTTGACGGGCTAAATATTTTACCGCATCATCCCTCTAGGGATATGTGGTCAACCTTTTTTATCAAGGATGATGTGCTTTTACGGACACACACTTCACCAGTCCAGATCAGGGTGATGGAAAAACATAAGCCGCCGCTGGCCATTATTGCTCCGGGCAGGGTGTATCGCTGCGATTCCGATGCCACCCACTCGCCGGTTTTTCACCAGTTGGAAGGGTTCCTGGTTGATAACAAAGTTACCTTTGGAGACTTGAAAGGGGTATTGACTGATTTTCTCCGCCAGATGTTCGGCCAGGAGAAGCCGGTCCGTTTCCGGCCAAGTTATTTCCCGTTTACTGAACCGTCAGCTGAAGTTGATGTGGCTTGCGTCCTTTGTAACGGCAAGGGTTGCCGGTTATGCAAGGAGACGGGCTGGTTAGAAATACTTGGTTCCGGGATGATTGATCCCAATGTTTTCAAGGCTGTTGGCTATGATGCGGAAAAGGTCAGCGGTTTTGCTTTTGGGATGGGGATTGACCGGATAGCCATGTTGAAATATGGCATCGATAATATCAGGCTCCTGTATGAAAATGATTTGAGATTCTTGGAGCAATTTTAATGCGTGTACCAATCGAATGGTTAAAGGAATTAGTCAGTTTTCGGGCCGGGCCCGACCAGCTGGCCCAGCTATTGACGATGGCCGGGTTAGAAACAGTGCTGCTGCCTGACGATATCCTTGATGTTGATGTTTTGCCTAATCGGGCGGATTGCTGGAGTATTTTAGGCGTCGCCCGTGAGGTCTCGGCGATAACCAAATTCAAGCTGAAAAATATCCACTATAAAACCAAGGAATCAGCAAAAAAGATCAACGGCTCGGTCAAAGTCGAGGTGCGTGATAAGGAACTTTGTCCGCGCTATATGGTCAGGGTGATCGAGAACGTGAAGGTTGGCGAGTCTCCGGAATGGCTCAAGAAAAAATTGGAGCGTTCCGGCCTGCGTTCAATCAACAATGTGGTTGATGTGACAAACTATCTATTGCATGAGATGGGCCAGCCGCTGCATGCTTTCGACGCTGCCTTGGTCAAGGACCAGTTTATTATTGTCCGTCGGGCCAATCCCGAAGAAAAAATCACTACCCTAGATGGCAAGGAACAGCTCCTGACTCCTGACGTGTTAGTGATAGCGGACCCTGAAAAGGTTATTGCTATTGGCGGTGTGATGGGGGGGGCCAATTCCGAAGTCAACAGTGAAACCCGCACAATTATCCTGGAGTCAGCTTTTTTTAATCCAATTTCAATCCACAAAACTTCAAAATTATTAAAATTAAGGACGGAGGCCTCTATCCGTTTTGATTACGGTGTCGACTGGGATGGGGTAGAAACCGGCTTGGACAGGGCAGCCGCCTTAATTGCTGAATTGGGCCGTGGGGACGTCCTTAAGGGGAAGCTTGATGCCATCGGTAAGTCCCGCAAGCCCCGCTGCTTAGAGTTGCGTCCCGGGAGGGCTAACCAACTCTTGGGAACAGAGATTGCGACTGGCGATATGATCAGCATTCTCAAGCGGTTAGGGTTTACTGTCAAGCGTGGGGACTCCGGCAAACTGAAAGTCGAGGTCCCGCCATACCGGTTGATGGATATTGAAAGGGAGATCGACCTGATCGAAGAGATTGCCCGTATTTGGGGGTACAACCGGATCGAAGCGACTATGCCATTTGCGGGCTTTGCCGGCCGCAACAGGAATTTAGAAGATATCTTCCGGTCAAAGTTGGTGGATATTTTGACTGGCGAAGGGCTGACAGAAGTCGAAACGTACAGTATGCTGGGCCCGAAAGATTTTGAACAGACCGGGATCAGCCAGGAAGTGACAGTGAAAATAGCTAATCCATTAACGGTTGAAGAAAGTTTGATGCGTCCGGAATTGCTGCCCGGGCTTTTAAAAGTGGCTGCTTACAATAAAAATCGGCAGAGGGACAATATCTTTGTTTTTGAAATCGGCCGGACTTTTGCCCCCGCCCACGACAAATTACCCAAAGAGCGCTGGCATGTCGCCGGGCTATTGACCGGTTCGCCTTTTATGAGTGCTTTGGATAAGGGAGAAGCGGATTATTTTTATCTCAAGGGAGTAGTGGAAAATATGTTCCAGGGCATTGGCTGTGAGCCGCCCAAAATTAGTGAGGCAGACAATTTTCTTTTGCAGCCGGGCAGGGGGGCGGTCATAGAAGGGATCGGTATCTTTGGCGCTTTACACCCTGATATCCAGCGTAATTATGAATTTACCAGGCCGGTATTCTTTTTCGAATTTGATGCTGAAGCCCTGTTTGAGTTAGCGGCTGCCAACAAAAAATCATATCGGCCATTACCCCGTTTCCCTTCGGTTACCAGGGATGTTTCGATGTTCCTCCCGCCTGACCTGGAGAACCAGGTGATTATCTCAACTATTTATAAAACCGGCGGTAGCCTGGTTGAATCGGCCTTCCCGTTCGACAAATACAAAGACAGTGCCGCTTACCGGATTGTCTATCGCCATCCTGACCGGACGCTGACCGAAGAAGAGATCAACATCAAACAACAGGAAATCGTTAACGCCCTGGTCAACAAATTGAGCGTCAGATTACGGAGCTAAAATATGGCTGACCTCACTCCGATGGTCAAGCAGTACCAAGACATCAAAGCCGCGCATCAGGATGCTATCCTCTTTTACCGCTTGGGTGATTTTTATGAAATGTTCAATGAAGACGCTGAATTGGCTTCGCGCGAACTGGACCTGACTCTGACCGGTCGGGGGAAAGAGGCCAACCGGATGCCGATGTGCGGTATCCCCTACCATGCGGCCGAAGGTTATATCGCCAAATTGATCGAGAAAGGTTATAAGGTGGCGATTTGCGAACAGGTGGAAGATCCCAAGACGGCTGCTGGAGTGGTCAAGAGAGAGGTTGTCCGCATAATTACTCCCGGTACGGTCAGTGCCACCAACATGCTCCGGGAAAAGCAAAATAATTATCTCCTGGCTGTAAATCATGATAAAGGGAGTTATGGCCTGGCATATGTTGACGCCTCTACTGGTGAATTCAGACTGACCGAAATTGCCGACCATACCGCGCTGTTGGATGAGGTGAAGCGCCTTAACCCGGCGGAAGTGATCTGGTCTGATATGCTGCCGACGGCCACGAAAAAGTTGCTTGGGGGATTGGTGGTTGGGACAGATTTCAAAGACATTTATGACCAGGAGACGGCCGAAGAAAAATTGCTTGAACATTTTAAAATCAAAACCTTAGAGTCGTTCGGGCTAAGCGGTAAGGAAACCGGCCTGGGTGCGGCAGCCGCTATTATTGCTTACCTGCAAACTACCCAAAAATCTACTCTTGGGCATCTTAACACCTTGAAATATTACCAAATGGCTGACTTTATGTTTATCGATGCCGTGACCAGGCGAAATCTGGAATTGACCCAGACGGTTCGAGATAAAAACTTTCGCGGCAGCCTGCTTTGGGTTTTAGACCAGACCAAGACCGCCATGGGCAGCCGCCTGCTTCGCCAATGGCTGCTGCAGCCCCTGTTATCAATTCCCGAGATTGAAGCCCGCC
>Ga0208373_1000372_pt1 | contig 80878 bp, 82 predicted proteins | sample RifOxyC2_FD_184036 | JGI IMG/M metagenome (GOLD analysis project Ga0208373, IMG submission 184036) | Soil microbial communities from Rifle, Colorado - Rifle Oxygen_injection C2 (SPAdes) | ecosystem: Environmental > Terrestrial > Deep subsurface > Rock core/Sediment | place: Rifle, Colorado...
TACGGCAGAGAAAATAAAGGGGTTTTCCCCCGCCAACGATAAGAACCTTCATGAGTCCACCCTTTCATGGAGCCCGGCATTGTTGGAAACGGCCTGCAAAAACATGCCGGCGGCCACGGATGTGGGGCAGATGGTGTCGATGCCCAATTGGGTATAAACCGCTTCTCTTTTGGGGTCGAAGACCCTGGCCAGGACATGGGGAACATTAAACATTTTTTGGGCAATCTGGGCCACCATGACATTGACATTGTCCTCATGGGTTGTGGCGATAAGGACATCGGCCTTTTTCAGTTTAGCCTCCTTTAGCACCGCAATATGGGTGGCGTCGCCTTCTATACGGAACCCGCTGAAATCCGGTGACAGATCATTGAATTTAGTCCCGTCACTGTCAATCACCACCACCGAATTTCCATCCCGGCTCAATTGATTGGCCACATGCGAGCCCACCCGCCCGCATCCGACGACCACGATATATTGATTATTCTTCATCTTTACCTTCCCCAAGACGTTCATCTCCGGCAGAGTCATCCTTTTCGTCCGGCCCCATGTCGATCTTACCGAATTTGTTCCAGGACGTGGCCCGGTCCAGGTTCGCCCCGGCCGGTTTAAACGTGGGATCGATATCCAGGGCCGCCCGATAGAATTTCAATGCTTCCAGGCGACGATGATCCATTTCCAGCAAGGCCCCGAGAAGGTTGTATGCCTCGGGCTGGGCCGGATCTGCGGCAATGGCTTTTCGAGCCGTTTCCCGGGCCGTAGCGAAATTCTGGTCTGAAATATACCGTTTGGCCAATTCGATCAAAGAGGGGTAATCCGCCACGGTTTCTTCATCAATCCCCTCACGGTCCAGCACCAGGGTGGCCAGGTCCCGGATTTCACCGGGACTGAACGGTTTCTGGATAAAATCCACAGCCCCGAGTTTCATGGCTTCCACCGCAGACTCGATGGTCCCGTGGGCCGTGATGATGATCACCCGGATCTTGGGCCAATGGTTTTTAATCCGGCGCAACACCTCCATTCCATCCATCCCCGGCATCTTCAAATCCAGGAACACGAGTCCGAAGGGAGTTTCATCAAGCATTTGCAGGGCTTCTTCGCCATTCACGGCCGTCTGGATGGGAATTCCCAGCGTTTCCAACGAATGGGACATGGTTAACCGGATGTTTTTTTCATCATCCACAATCAATATGTTCTTTTTTTCCATGGGACCTCCTTATTGGCCTATCGGTAATGTAAAGGTAAAGGTGCTGCCCAGGCCCTGGGAGGACTCCACCCAGATGGCGCCGCCATGGGCCCGGACAATTTCTTTGCAGATGGCGAGTCCGAGGCCTGTTCCTCCGGTCTCCCGGCCTTTGACCTGGACAAATTTCTGAAAAACCCGGGTATGATACTCCGGCGGAATCCCCGGGCCGTCATCCTGGACGGACAGGTGAATATGCGGGTCGATTCTTTGGGCTCTGAGTTTGATATGACCGCCCCTTTGTACATATCTTAATGCATTGGAAATCAGATTGGTCAAAACCCAGGTGATCTTGTTGGCATCGGCCCGGACTCCCGGCAGATCAACTGCAATCTCCCGGCTCAGCTCAACCCCTTTCATATCGGTCTGGTTTTTAAAAACCGTCTGAGCGTGGTTAAAAAGAGTGGAAACCTGAACGTTTTCAAACTCCATTTCAATCCTGCCCCCTTCGATCCCGGACATATCCAGGAGATCGCTCACCAAGGCCTTCATCCGATGGACCTCCTCATGGGCGGCCTGAAGAAGATCGCGGTTCTTTTCAGAGAGTGAAGGGGCGGCATGTTCCAACAGAAGGTCCACACTCATGCCGAGACCGGTCAAAGGGGTCCGAAGCTCGTGGGAAGCCGCCATGATGAATTCGGTTTTAAGCTGCTCCACCTCCTTCATCCGGGTGACGTCCCTGAGCAGTAGCACGATGCCGGTAAGATCATGGCTGCTGCCCCGGATGGCCCGAACGGAAAAAAGATAGTGATGAGACTGATCCTTTTCAGAAAACACCATAATCCGCTGCTCATCGGGAAGATCGGGATGAACCCCGGTTTCCACGGTTTTTCGGATCATATCGCAGACTTTTGGATCAGGGAGGATATCCACACATTCCGGAAGGGCGGTTTCAACCCTTGTCAGACCCAGCATCCGCCGTGCCGCAGGGTTGATCCCCGTGACTTTCAGGCGGGTATCAAAAACCAGCAATCCATCCTCGATGCTGGAAAGAATGGCATCTCCCTTGTTTTTTTCCGAAATAATCTGCTCGATGTTCATCTCGTGGTATTGGCGGATCTGATCGGCCATCCGGTTGAATTCGCCGGCCAGAAGCCCCAGCTCGTCTCCGGTTTCCACGGGAACCCGGACCGTATAATCCCCGGATGAAATCCTGCGGGATGCATTCATGAAATGCTGAAGCGGCCTGACAATCCGGTTTGCGAGAACCAGACAGAAAACCAGGGCCACAGCCAGGGCAGATACGGCCACGACCACCGTGGACCCTATGGCCTGTTTTGACACCGTACCCGCTTGAATACTGGCTTTATACATGGTTTCTTCATTCAGATATCTCAGGTCTATGCATTTTTTCCGGACCTGGATAAAAAGCGGATAAACCGTTTCCTGATAAATGGATAGGCCGTTAAGCGGTTCATACCTGTCCCGGAAATCGGTCAATTCTGAAAACCTTTGCCGGTAGGCCGTGTAATCCGACTCAAGAGCCTTGACAAGCTCTGTTTCACCCGAAATGGTGATATTGTCCTTGGCCCGGGCCAGCCATTCCAGAAAAACAGCCTCGTTTTCCCTGAACTGGGCGATTCCCTGGTGTATATCTCCCATGAAAAAAAGCAGAATGGCGCTGTCCTGGCGTTCCAGGGCATCCACCATGTTCTCGGCGGCAAGAATACTCCGGTAATTCTCCTTCAGGATGGCGTCGGAGGCCTTTCCCAGCATGACGAGATTTGTGACGGCCCAGGCAACCACAAGCCCCATCAATAAAAAAATAATGCCGTATCCGATGAGTATTTTCTTTTTAAAGGTCATGGGCCCCATCCTTTGCTTTGCATTAAAATCCTGCACAGCCCTCATCTCAATCGAGGGCCGTTTATTCACAGCAAAGAGCATACCAAAAGGATAAAGCTTTAAATATCAATGGATTATAAAATAGACGGGAAAATCGGCCTTGAAAAATGAAAGATCCGGAGCGGATTATCTTTGCAAAATGCAAGATCTATTCAAGCTGATATTTCTTTCGCTTGCGCCATAATGTGGCCGGGTCGATCCCGAGCACCCGGGCGGCCTCATCAAGGGAAGATGTATGGAGAAGAACGTTCTGGATATGCTGCTTTTCAATCTCGTCCAGATTTTGAAAGCCCGAGCCTGAAGACGCGGACGGGTTGAAATGTGCAACGGCGGGAGATAAATCCGCCGGTTTGAGGCTGTCGTCATGGGTGATGATAACGGAACGCTCCATGGTATTGATGAGTTCCCGGATATTGCCGGGCCAGGGGTAATTCTGCAGCAGGTGCAGTGCTTCAGGGGTAATACGGCTGACCGGTTTCCGGTTTAGCCGGGCGGATCGCTTCAAAAACATATCCGCCAGCAATTCAATATCTTCCGGCCTTTCCCGCAGGGGGGGCAGAAACAGTTCCAGCACATTCAGACGGAAATACAGATCCTTTCTAAAGGTTTCATCCCGGACCATGGCTTCCAGATCCCGGTTGGTGGCGGCTAGAATCCGGACATCCACCCCATGGGGGTTAGGGTCACCCACCCGTTCATATTCATGGTGCTGGATGAACCGGAGCAGTTTGCCCTGGACGCTCCTGGGCACTTCCGACACCTCATCCAGGAAAACCGTACCCTTGTCCGCCAGCTTCAATTTCCCGGTTTTATCCTGCAAGGCCCCGGTAAAGGCTCCCTTGACATGACCGAAAAGATCCGTTTCCAGAAGGTTCTCCTGAATAGCGGCACAATCCACCGTAACAAAGGGCCGGGAAGCTCTCGGGCTCCAGTCATGAATTAATTTTGCCAGTAAACTCTTACCGGTGCCACTTTCCCCGCAGATGAGGATAATGGCTTCGGAATCCGCTGCCTGCCGCGCCGTCTGTAAAATTTTACGCATCCGGCGGTTCCGGGTCAGAAATCCGCCTTCGGAGAAAATCCCTTTTAAGGCGGCGATCTCCGTTTCCATTCGGTTGAAGCGTTTGGCCCTCTCTAAAAGCAAATCCAACTGGCCCGGCACAAAGGGTTTGGGAAGATAATCAAAGGCTCCCATCTTCACGGCCTTTACCGCCGTTTCAATGGTGGCATGGGCCGTAATCATCAGTACCTGGGTCTTGATACCGCTTTCAACAATTTTTTCTAAGACCTCCAGTCCGCTCTCATCCGGCAGTTTCAGATCCAGGAGAACCAGCTCCGGCATTTCGGCATGAAAGCATTGAAGCCCCTTTTGGGCCGACCCGGCCGTATAGACCTTAAATTCTTTATCTTCAAGATACATTTCAAGTGTGGTTAAGATATTGGAATCATCATCAATAATCAGGGCTTTTTTCATCAATTTCCTCCTTTTCGGCCGGTATCCAGAAAATAAAAGAGGTTCCTTTTCCCAGCTCGCTCTGAACCTTGATATCCCCTCCGTGCTGTTCGATGACATCTTTCACAATGGCCAGACCCAGGCCTATGGTGCCGCTTTTCCCACGGTCGGAAAACTGGGTGAAGCGGTCAAAAATATGGGGCAGGACCTTTGGATCAATCCCGTCTCCCGTGTCGGAACATTGAAAATAGTACCGGGATCCTTGCTCATACACCTTTAATGAAATTTTCCCCCCGGCCCCGGTATAGCGCAGGGCATTTCCCACAAGATTGGTGATCACCCAGGGGAACCGGAAAGAATCAATGGTCATCCGGGGCAGATCGCCGGGGATGTCCAGTTCAAGGACAATTCCCTTGTTTTCAGCCTCCTTGTAAAGCGGGGGAAGACATTCTTTTATCACCATGGCAATATCCAGGGTTTCCTTGGGCCGCGGCAGGGCCAGGGCTTCAAGGCGGGAAAGGTCAACCAGTTCATTAATCAGGGCCGTCAACCGCATACAGTCATCATAGGCTGTGGCGTAGAGTTTCTTTTTTTTCTCCTCACTGAGCCTGTCTCCCCGGTTGTAGAGCATCCCGATACCCATGCCCAGAGAAGTCACGGGCGTTTTGAGCTGATGGGAGATATCTGCAATAAAAGTTCCTTTGGCTTCCTCGTTGCGCCTGACCTTTTGCCTTTCCGCAAAGATAATATCATCCCGATGGGTATCGTATTGTTCCAGCCGGTTGAACAACTGATTAAAGGAATCTGCCAGAAGCCCGATCTCATCCCTGCTTTTCGAACTGATCCGCGGATAAACCCCGGTGCCTTCCCTTGCATCCGAAAGCTCCCGGGCAAGTTTCATGAGGGGCATGGCTACCCGGTAGGATAAACCATAGCTCAATATCAGGATGGCCGTGATGATCACCCCGAACAGCACTGCGGCATTTCTCTGGGCCTGGTCCGCCAATATTCGCGTCTGCTTTTCCGCATTCTCCATGGCGTCTTCGTTAATGGCCACCAGATCATCCGTCAGAACAATCATTTCTGCGGTCAGCCCCAGAAAATCAGCAAAAGAAGGGCTGTACACTACATCGGAAAAGGTTTGCTGTAATGAAATAAGGACGGTTTCATAGGAACGGTGCCGGCCCAGGAGTTTTTCGATCTGCTCGGCTTCCCCTGTTTCCGTAATATTTTTTTTGCACACCGTCAGATTCAAAGACAGATTTTCCGTTATCTTCAAAGGGATGACAACCCTGCTGTTTTGCTTGGATACCTGTTCCAGGATCAGGTTCCGTATCTCTTCCAATGCTTTCCGCACTTCCTGGGCGGCCCGGATGCTTTTATAATTTTTCGACAGGATGTGTTCGGCGCTGTCGCCCAGATCACCGAGATATTGATTGTTGAGAAATGCGGCATACAAAAGGGCAATGGTCGGCAGCAGGCTGACCAGGAATATCTTAAACCGTATGGATTGATAAAAAAATGGATGGCCTTTGGGCTCTTCTTTTGTGACACTCATCATCTATACCGCCTTTATCCCTGCCTCGTGGTCCTCTCTTGTATCATAAGGACCGGTTGCTTCACAACAACCAATAATTTTGCATCAGAGTCGCTCTTTTAAAACGGCTCGCCCATAAATGGTCGCAAATTTGCAACCAAAAAAAATTATCAAAAATTTAATAGCCCATTAACCCATTAAAATAATTAATAATTTTAAAAAATTGAAAAGCATAATGGCCTGGTACGCATTATGCTCCACACATCAGGAATTTTGGATTCCGGCAAAAACCGGATTCCCATAACCCTAAGAAAGCCAAAAGGACCATAAAAGAAAGGAAGTCCCCATGACGGAAGCTGTCATCAAGCTTGGAAACAAAAAACGGAAAAATATTTTTTTGGAAAAGGTAAAAGCCTTGCTGCCTGAAGGCGGCAATCTGAATGCCTGTCTGACATGCGGGGCTTGCGCCTCCGGATGCCCTGCCACAGGCCTGGATAACATGGACCCCAGAAAATTCCTTCGAATGGCGGCCCTGGGGATGGATGAGGAAATCATCAAATCCGACTGGCCCTGGATGTGCACCATGTGCCAGCGCTGTATCTATGTATGCCCCATGAAAATAGATATTCCGCAGTTGGTTTTTAATGCAAGAACCCTTCGTCCCAGGGAAGAAAGGCCCAAGGGCATCCTCGGGTCCTGTGACATGGCCCTGAGAAACGAGAGCACCAGCGCCATGGGAGCATCCCCGGAAGATTTTGAATTCGTTGTCCAGGATATTCTGGAAGAATACCGGGAGGCCCAGCCGGAATTTGAAGACATGGAAGCCCCCATTGACAAAGAAGGGGCCGAATTCTTCCTGAACCAGAATTCAAGGGAACCGGTCACGGAGCCGGATGAACTGATTCCTTTATGGAAAATCCTCCACCTTGCCGGAGTCAACTGGACCTACGGCAGCCGGGGATGGGCCGGGGAAAACTATTGCATGTTCCTGGCTGATGATGAGGCCTGGAAAAAGGTCACTTCAACAACCGTGGACCAGGCCAACAAGCTCGGGTGTAAGACCTTTCTCAACACCGAGTGAGGCCACGTCACTTTCTCAGTCCGGGCCGGAGTGAAAAAATTTAATCTTGAGCATAATTTTGAAATCAAGAACATTTATGAATATTACGCAAAATGGATCCGTGAAGGCAAATTAAAGGTCAATTCCGACTGGAACAAAGACCTTAAAATCAAATTCACGGTCCAGGACCCCTGCCAGATCGTCAGAAAAAGCTATGGTGATCCCATTGCCGAAGATTTGAGATTTGTCGTGAAATCCATTGTCGGGGAAGAAAATTTCGTAGACATGCAACCCAACCGCTCCAACAATTATTGTTGCGGCGGCGGCGGCGGTTTCCTGCAATCCGGATTCAAAGAAGAGCGTCTTGAATACGGCAAGATAAAAGACGCTCAGATCAAGGCTACAGGGGCTGACTATTGCATAGCAGGCTGTCACAACTGCCATGCCCAGATCCACGAACTCAGCGAGCATTACGGGGGCAATTACCCAGTGGTGCATCTGTGGACCTTGATTTGCCTGTCGTTGGGAATACTGGGCCCCAACGAGCGGGAATACCTGGGGGACGACCTGAAAGAGGTCAATGTGTTCCACCCCGAAACCGCCCATTAGCCTCCATATAAAGGCCGGAGGATGCCTCATCCTCTGGCCGCTCTCCAATCTCCGAGCACCTGTGGGGCCTTAAGCCCCAGCCGGATCTTCCCTCCTTATCCGCAGCCATCGGGAATCTTGATCACTCAGGGTTTATAAATAATTCGATCCCGACTGGACTGGATCGATTTTAAGCAAAACTGCCGATAGGTTGCTTTATCTCCAATTAAGGGTATTTGGGTTGAGCATTACTGAATAAATTATATTCCACCAGAGCATAATTTTGAAATGGCTTTACAGGGTTATACCAATTGTGTAGCTTAAACAATTGAATTGATATTGTGGCGAGGTGGAGGTATGGCTAAAAATATTAAAACTCGAGTTTTACTATCAGCAAATAATCAATTAAGAAAATTTTTTTTTATAGTCCCTTTTGAAGATGGATCATTTTCCTTTGGTCCATCATTACCTAAACCTCAAAAAATGAAAATTGCTGAATTGAAAATTCCAGAAGGCCAGCAAAGCGGAGAATTGAAAGTTTATTTTTGTGACGCAAAGGATATTGAACCTGCCTTTACACATTTTACATACCATCCCCGTAGAAAAGATGACCCACCCATAATACATTTACGTTCAAATAAAGGAGAGCGCATATTTGAAAACCCAGCTGATAGCTTGGATGATATGGAAGAATTTAAAAGAATTTTTTCTATTATTCCTATGTGTCCAAATATCTTCCCCATATTTCAAAAACAAATCTCCCAAAATGATATAATTATTCCAATCGATCCATTTCAAGGAAAACCATTTTGTGTAGAAGTTTTTCTTTGTCAGAAAAATTTAGATTTGAAAAAACTTTTTATAAAAGATGCTTCTTTAATTTTAATGGGTATCTGTGAAAACAAAGATTATCTTTTGGTTATAGCTCTTTATCATAAACAAGAATTTAAAAAATGGTCAGAATTTACGGTATTTATACCATTTGCTAAAGGATTAGTTTAGTAATTACAAAAAAAATAAATTTTGTTACAATCAACACATCAAGTTGATTCTGTGCGTTGCGCGCCCAGAAAAATTCATGTTTATTTTCTGACAAGCATAATCAAACCCAAATTTCCAGAATAATTTTTATAATATATATTCATCCCATCCATAAAATCTTCTCCTGAACTTAAGCCAAAGAATATGAAAATTTAACAAGAGCCTTCAAGCCTGATCACCAATAAAAACAAGCCTGAAAAAAGGATATCATCTTGAAAAACTTCTCAAGATCATCAACAGCGGCAAAACATTTCTCTTGGAAAAGGATAAAAAAGGTTATATTCTCATGCAAAAAATCCGGGGTCGGCGCGGCTGGTTCCGGAGTGCCGGTTTTTTGGATACCAATGACCGGAAACTGATAAAGAGGAAGATAGATGAAAAAAGGTTTGATGGCCTTAATGATACTTTTTTTTGGTGCTGCCACGGTTTTTTGTGATCTGTTCGAAGACGCTTTGAAAAAGGCGGGAGAGGGAGATGCCGCGGCCCAACACCATCTGGGGTTGATGTATTCCCAAGGCTCGGACATTGAACAGGATTATGAGGAAGCGTTTTTCTGGTTTGAAAAAGCGGCGGCCCAGGGAAAGGTCGATGCCCAATACAATCTCGGGTTGATGTATGACCAGGGCAAGGGCGTGCCCCAGGATTATCAGCAGGCAGCGCACTGGTATGAAAAAGCGGCCCGGCAGGGATTTGAAAAGGCCCAGGTCAATCTCGGCACCATGTATATTGAGAATCAGGGGGTTACCCGGGATTATCGGCAGGCTGTAAACTGGTTTGAAAAAGCGGCGGAACAGGGAAATGCCTATGCTCAATATAATCTTGGAATGATGTACGGCCAGGGCAAAGGAGTGACTCAGGATTTAAAACAGGCCTATGTCTGGTTGAGTTTGACGGCGGCACAGGAACACGAAAAGACAAGTGAACTGAAAGATAGTATTGCCAAGGAACTCACACCCCGGCAACTGACGGAAGCCCAGGCCCTTGCGGCAAAAAAGCAGTATCAAATCGATCATCCCTCCGAGTCTCAAAAACCGGCGGTGACGGAACCTCAGAAACCGGCGGTTTCAGAAACAAAAAAGAAGGCCCCGGCCAAGCCTAAAAAGCAGACATCCTCCAAATCCAAGAAGAAGACGTCTTCCAAATCCCAGAAGCAGGCCCCGGCCAAAAAGAAATAGAAACGCTGTAAATTATTTGAGTACGGGCTTTTTCCCCAGCGGGGCAAAACACACCCCTGCCAGCCGGAAATGGGCAAATCCGAAGGGGATGCCGATAATGGTCAGGCAGAGGCTGACACCGGCGATAATATGGGAGATGGCCAGCCAGATGCCGGCCAGGATAATCCATAAAAAATTGGCAAGGCTTGTGCCGACGATTCTTTCTTCTCCCAGGGCCCGGGAATCCACCAGCTCTTTTCCAAATGGGAAGGCTGCAAATCCGGCAATTCTGAAGGCTGCAAACCCGAAGGGGATGCCGACCACCGTGATGAACAGCAGGCTGCCCAAAACCACCCATAACACCCAGGCAAAAAAACCGCCGCCGAAAATAAACCAGAGAATATTCAAGATCAATACCATTTTGCTCTCCTCTTTTATTGATTGCCCTTATTTATATGCCGGTTTCACCCCTGACTGCAAGTCAATCTTGAACCTATGAATAAAAAGTTTCCTTGTCTGAAAATGCTCGGATATCTTGTCCAAGCCTTTTAAAATAAGCCGTCTAAGATATGCCTTTGCTAAATTTCAAAGCCGTGAACCCGCCGATTGAATAAAAAAGTTGACAAATAGTAAACAAATATTTTATTGGTTTCTCATTCTGATGTTGATCCTGATGCGGACTGAATCAACCGCTGCTGAACTGTGTTTCCTATTGTTTGTGTATCCCTGATCAAGGAGAATCATGCTGAACACCGAAGTCAAAACCGAATTCATTCAAATTGTCGGCCCGGGCAGATATCTGGACCGCCCCGAAGAACTGGCCTGCTATTCCTATGATGCCTTTGTGGAAGAAGCCCTTCCCGATGCCGTCATTTTCCCTCAGACAACGGCTGAGGTATCCCAGATACTCAAAACCGCGGGCCGGTATAAGATCCCCGTCACCGGCCGGGGCGCCGGAACCAGTGTCTGCGGAGCTCCCATCCCGATCCGGCACGGGATTGTGCTGTGCTTTTCCAAAATGGACAAGATCATCGAGGTCAATACACGAGATCGGTATATCATTGTGCAGCCGGGGGTGGTTAATGCCGATATTCAAAAAGCCCTCCTGCCCTTCGGCTTTTTCTATCCGCCGGACCCCGGCTCCATGAATTCTTCCACCATCGGCGGGAATATCGCCCAGAATGCAGGCGGTCCCAGATGCCTGAAATACGGCGTCACCGTGGATTATGTTTTGGGTCTTGAAGTGGTTCTGGCCTCGGGGGAGGTCATCCGGTTCGGCAGCAGAAACATCAAGGATGCCACCGGCTATAAACTGTCTGCGCTTTTCTGCGGGTCCGAAGGCACCCTGGGAATCATTACGGAAGCCATTCTCAAGGTTCTGCCGAAACCGGAAGCCGTCAAAACCCTCATGGTGACCTTTGACGACCTGGACAATACGGCCAAGGCCGTGACCGACATCATCGGGTCCGGCATCCTGCCCGCCGCCATGGAACTCATGGACCAATTGACCCTGAATGCCATTGAAGACAGCGCCAACATGGGTCTTGACAGAAATGCCCAGGGAACCCTGCTCATTGAAATCGACGGGGTCCAAGAGGCCTGCGACAAGGAAATGAAAAAAATCATTGAAAAGGTCAGGGAAAACGGGGCTGTTCACGTCCAGGAAGCCGGTTCCGAAATGGAGCGGGAAAAGCTCTGGACAGCCAGGCGGTCTGCCTACGGGGTCTTTGCCAAGCTGGCCCCGGACATTATTTCGGAAGATGTGACCGTGCCGGTCAGCAAGGTGCCGGAAATGATCCGCAGAATCATTGAGATCACAACCCGATACGGCCTTAGGGTAGGGGTTCTGGCCCATGCCGGGGACGGGAATATGCATCCCATGGTGCCGGCCGACAAATCCAACAAGGAAGAATGGCACCGGGTTGAAAAGGCCTTTGCCGAAATTTTCAAGGCTGCGGCGGACCTGGACGGCACCCTGTCCGGCGAGCACGGGATCGGCCTTGCCAAGGCCGCCTATCTTCCCCTGGTGATGAATCAGGCTACCATTGATTTCATGAAAAAAATCAAACACGTCATTGATCCGGACGGAATCTTGAATCCCGGAAAATTCGTATGACACAAAAAACACTTCAAAACTGCGGAAAATGCGGGATCTGCCTGAATGCCTGCCCGGTCTACAAACTCCTGAAAGAGGAACAGGCCTCGCCAAGGGCAAAACTTCAACTGATCAAGGCCCATGACCTTCACACCCTGGCCTCGTCTCCCTTTTTAAAGGACCTCATCCACAAATGCCTCATGTGCGGGTCATGCTCGGCTGCCTGCCCGTCGGGCATCGACCATTATTCAAAATTCATGGAAATGAGACAAAAAATGGTGGAGGCCCATGGAGAAACCCCGGCCATCAAAAGCCTGATTTATCTCCTGGCCCGGGAATACCGGACCCGTTTCGGGGCCGGGCTGGCAAGGACAGGTCAGAAACTCATGCCCACCGGCCTGGCTGAAAAATTCAAACTGGGCAATATTCCCTTAAAAAATTTCCCTGAATTCAATGCCGTCCCCTTCCGCAAAGCCCATGATGATATCATTTCCCCAAAGGGCAAACCCCTGGGAAGGGTGATTTATTTTACCGGCTGCGCCACCAATTACCTGTATGGGGATACAGGGGCCGCCACTATTGGGATCCTAAAACATATGGGGTATGAGGTGGTCATCCCCAAGGATCAGACCTGCTGCTCCATTCCTCTGCTCTTTCACGGCGCAAAAAAGCAGGCCATGAAAAATATACGAACCAACGTCAAGGCCCTTGCGGATATTGAGGCCGAGGCCGTTCTCGTGGACTGTTCCACCTGCGGGGAAGCCCTAAAAAATGAATATCCGCGCCTTTTTGAAGCGGGCGGCAAGCACCTTTCAGATGCCCGGAACATCTCCTCCCGGGTGACGGATATCCTTTCTTTCATGGACCTGCATTTTGATCTGCTCGAATTTGACCCGGCCGTCACCGAAAAAATCTCCGTCACCTATCATGCTCCCTGCCATACCCGGAACACATTTCAATCCCATTTCATTGCCGAAAAACTCCTTCAGCGCCTGCCGGGCGTTACCTATCACCGGGCGCCGGATTTTGACCAGTGCTGCGGCGGCGGGGGAACATTTTTTTATGAATATCCCGAAGTTTCAAAAAAAATGGTTGACAAAAAAATCGAATCTGCAAAAGCTATGCAGGCGACCCATTGGATAACGGATTGCCCGGTTTGCAGGATGAACCTTGCCGGCAATATGGATGAATCGGACGGGTTACGGGTGCTTCACCCTGTAACCCTTATTTACGCGGCTTTGAAACGGATATGAAAATCAAACTGGAAAAAGGACAGACAACCCTGGACATCACTCTGCCGGATGAAAAGGTATGCGATATCATTATCGGAAGAAAGGTCCCGGCCATGAGCCATGACGACATCAGGGACATTATTTCGAACAGGATCAGAGCCCACAGCCCCAAAGACATCAGGGACAGGAAAATCGCCCTCATCATCCCAGACAGCACAAGGCTCTGGGCCAGGGGGGATGTCTTTGTCCCTGAAATCGTCAAAACCCTGTTTGACCTCGGGGTTCAAAGGGAAAATCTCAGGATCATCATTGCAACCGGCACCCATGCGGACATGACAAAAGATCAGTTTTCAGCCCTGGCCGGAACCTTCTGCGCCCAGCAAGTCGAAATCCTCAATGCCGCCAACCAAAATCAGGACCGCCTGGTGTATATCGGTGAAACCTATAAAAAAACCCCGGTCTTTATTACCAAAGAAGCGGCGGAAGCCGATCATATCATCATTTTCGGCGGGGTCCTGCACCATCTCATCGCCGGATTCGGCGGCGGCAGGAAATATATCATGCCCGGCATTGCCGGATATGACACCATCCAGAAAAACCATTCCCTGGCCATCCGGAAAGATGGAACCCCCCATCCCCTGGCCCGTCAGGCCAAGCTCTGGGGAAACCCCATTAATGAGGATATCAACGATGCCGCCACCCTGTTTTTAGAAGGCAAAACCTGTACCTATGTGGCCGTTGCAGCCGGAGGGACCGGTGATATTTTTTATGCCGATGCCGGCCCCCTGCACGACACATTTATGAAGGGCTGCAAAAAACTCGATGAGGTCTGCTGTATCCCTGTGCCCAAAAAAGGGGATTTTGTCATCTTTTCCACCGGCGGCCACCGGGCCGATGGCCAGCTCTATCAATCCACCAAAGCTTTGTTCAATGCCGTCCATATCGTAAAAGAAGGCGGGGACATCCTCTTTGTGGCCGGGTGTGCCGAAGGGGTGGGAAATGAAACCTTTTCATCCGTTCTTAAAGCGTATAAAGGCAATCCTGAAAAACTTGGGCTGGAACTTGCCGTGACCTTTGATATGGCCGCCTATGTGGCCTTCCGGGTGCTGGATATCCTGAAGCGATTCAATGTCACCCTTGTATCGGATTTTTCCAAATCCGAAACCGAGGCCCTGGGATTTCGTCATACCGAAAATTTGGATCATTACGTTCAAAACCTGAAAGGAAAAGGCTATGTCATTCCGTTTGCCGAAAATATCCTGCCCGTTGCAAAGGGATAAATTTCGAACGGACCCAAACATATGAAAAAAGGAATTATTTAACTTAGCAACTCTTTAGAGGAGGAACCATGGAAAGACGTACGTTTTTAAAGAAAGCAGGCATTGGAACCGCAACAGCAGCCGCCGCACTGGCAGTGGGTGCGCCTTCCGTCATTGCAGCCCCGAAAATCCAGTGGACGGCCACGTCGTTCTGGAATCCGAAGATCAAAATCATGTTCGATATGGCCAAACAATTCTGTGAAGATGTAAAGGAATTGACGGACGGCCAGTTTGAAATCAAACTCTATGGCGGCGGAGAACTCGTCCCCCCGCCCGGCGCCTTTGATGCCGTCTCCAAGGGAACGGTCCAGATGGGAACCGGCTCCCCCTATTTCTGGGCCGGCAAAAACACGGCCTTTAACTGGTTCGGCTCCATCCCCTTCGGCATGAATGCCCAATGTATCAATTCCTGGTTCTACGAGGGCAATGGCCAGACCCTGATGAACGAACTCTACGGCCAGTTCGGGCTGGTTCCACGCATTTTTGGAAACTCGGGCATGCAGATGGGCGGCTGGTTCAGAAAAAAAATCAATTCCCTGGAAGATCTCAAAGGTCTTAAAATGAGAATCGGCAGCATTGCCGGACGGGTTCTGTCTGAAATAGGCGTCACCACGGTCATGGTCCCGCCGGAAGAAATCTTCCCCTCCCTTGAAAGAGGGGTGGTGGACGCGGCTGAGTTTGTGGGCCCCATCCATGACATTCTGCTGGGACTCTATAAGGTCGCCCCCTATTATTATACTCCCGGTTGGCATGAACCCGGTCCTACCCTGGATGTTTTCTTCAATAAAAAAGCCTATGATGAGCTGCCGAAAAACTACCAGAAAATTCTGGATGTGGTTGCCGGCAATCTCAATGTCCGCACCCTGGCCGCCTTTGACGCCCAGAGCAGCGCGGCCCTGAACAGCCTGGTTAAGGACCACAAAGTGGAAATGCAGGTCTTTCCGGATGATGTCATCAAAAAATTAAAAGAGATCTCCAAAGCCGTTATTGCCGAAGAAGCCAAAAAAGACCCCTTTGCAGCAAAAGTTCATGAAGATTATATTGCTTTCCAGGCCAAAACTGCGGGTTGGGGAAATATGACCGAGAAAGTTTACTGGAATACAATGGCCTGATCCCATGGAATTCATTAAAAAGGCCGTCGCTTTCGGTGAAAGCATCAATGAATGGATCGGCAAGGGGATGGTGACCGCTGCCGTTGTTCTTTTCATCCTGGTCATCTTTTCAAATGTCATCCTGAGGTATGTGTTCAACACCAGTTTTGTGTTCATGTCCGAACTGGAATGGCATATCTTTGCCTTTATCTTTCTCATGGGAGCGGGATATACCCTGTTGCATGAAGGGCATGTCCGGGTGGATATTTTTTATTCGCTCATGGACAGGAAAAAAAAGGCCCTCGTCAATTTTTTCGGTGTCCTTTTGTTCCTGATCCCTTCATGTTACGTGGTTCTGACGACTACCATTCCCTGGGTCTTGGTCTCCTATCAAATCGGGGAAGTGTCCATAGATCCCGGCGGCATTCCGGCCCGTTTTATCATCAAGGCCGTTCTGCCGCTGGGATATTTTCTCATGCTGTTCCAGGGCCTTATCCTGGGGATCAAAAGCCTTTGTATCCTTATGGGAAAACCCCTGGACCAAAATCCATCATGAACAGGAAGATAAGATGCTGATTGAGTATTTACCCCTCTGGATTGCCGATTACCTGGCCCTCTGGCTTTTTCTTGTATTGACCATTGCCTTGATGGCAGGATTCCCCGTCACCTTTACCATGATGGGGACCTCCTTTCTGTTCGGTTTGATCGGGCTGCACCCCGGTTTTTTTGATCTTCTGCCCCTGCGGTTGTGGGGGGTCATGACCAATACCATGCTCATGGCGGTTCCTCTCTTTGTTTTCATGGGGCTGGCCCTGGAAAAATCAGGGCTGGCCAAGGAACTCCTTGAAACCATGGAGGAACTTTTCAGGAATGTCCGGGGCGGGCTCGGCATTTCGGTGGTAATGGTGGGTGCGCTCCTGGGCGCATCCACCGGCATTGTGGGGGCCACAGTGGTCACCATGGGGCTCATGAGCCTGCCCACCATGCTGAAGCACAATTATTCAAAATCCTTTGCCTGCGGAACCATTGCAGCCTCCGGAACCCTTGGCCAGATCATACCCCCCAGTGTGGTGCTTCTCCTTTTGGGCCCGGTCATGGATGTCCCCATCGGCGACATGTTCATGGGGGGCGTCATCCCCGGACTGATGCTGGTGGGTCTCTATTGCCTTTTCATTTATCTGTCCACATTTTTCGGCACCAAACATGTGCCGGCGGCAAAATTGAAAGGGGCGACCTTTGATGCCGCTTTCTTAAACAGAATCTTTAAAGCCCTTCTCCCCCCTTTGTTCTTGATTCTGGCGGTGCTCGGCACCATCTTCGCCGGTATTGCCACGCCCACGGAATCCGGTGCCATGGGAGCCATTGGAGCCATCCTTCTGACCATCCTGAACAAAAAATTCAACCTGAAAATGCTGCAGGACGTCTCAAGAGGAACCATCCAGATGACCTGCATGGTATTCATCATCATCATGGGAGCTTCCTGTTTTGCCCTTGTTTTCAGGGGTCTTCACGGAGATGACCTGCTGAGGACCTTTATCGACAATATGCATCTATCCGGGTGGCAATTGGTGACCATGGTTATGATCTTTATCTTCATCCTTGGATTTTTTCTGGATTTCATTGAAATCACCTATATCCACATCCCCATCATTGCTCCCATTGTGGTGGATTACGGGTTTGACCCCCTCTGGTTCGGCATCATGTTTGCCGTCAACCTTCAAACCTCTTTTATGACGCCGCCCTTCGGACCCTCCCTCTTTTACCTGAAAGGGGTCTGTCCGCCCGAGGTCCAGACCATTGACCTGTATAAGGGGATTATTCCCTTTGTCATCCTTCAGCTTATCGGGCTTGTTATCATCGGATTCTGGCCTGATCTTGTCACCTGGCTTCCCAAATTGGTGTACAGCAATTAAAGGCTTCCCGGCCAAAAGGTCTGGTATGGACGAAATCATCATTTCTAGAAATATTAAAAAACTTCGAAAACAGAATCATTTTACCCTGGAAAAACTGGCCGCCCTGACGGGTCTGACCAAAGGGTATCTGTCCAAGGTGGAACGGTCGGAAAAAGCCCCGCCCTATTCCACGTTGAATAAAATTGCCGGGGCTCTGGGTATTGAGGTGACCCGTTTTTTTGAAAAAAACAGCGAACCCCTCACCGACACCCGGATCAGTCTCCAGAAAAATAAGCAGGGCCCCGTCATCAAAGCCACTTCCCAGTTATCCGGATATGATTATGAAGTCCTGGGTGCGGACAAACCCGGAAAAAACATGGAGCCCTTTATCATCCACGCCCCTGCGGAAATTACCAAAATGTATGCCCATGAAGGGGAAGAATTCATGTATGTTCTCGAAGGCAGACTTGAATTCATATACGGCGAGACGACGTATATTCTGGAACAGGGAGACAATGTCTATTTTGATTCCTGCGTCCCCCATTCCGGAAAAAGCCTTGGGGACGACAAGACCCGGATTCTCGTCATCATTTATTTTTACAAGAGAAACCGGCAGTGATTCATCCCCATCGAATCCAAGCCCAGAAAAACCATTAAGAGGGTTTTTTAGGGGGCAGAAGGATTTTTAAAGACTCAGCCTTCCAGATGTCCCGGTTATATTCTGCAATGGTCCGGTCTGAATAAAATTTTTCCATCCGTGCCATATTCAATATGGTTTTCTGGGTCCACACCTTCTGATCCTTATACAATTCGCTGATCTGCATCTGGGCATGGTGATAGGCCTCAAAATCGGCCAGGACAAAATACGGATCCTTATGAATCAGCAAATCGATCAGGGGACGAAACAGCCCGGTTTCTTCAGGGCTGAAAAATCCATTGTAAATCAGATCAATGGCTTCTTTCAGGAAAGGATCCCGTTCATAAAAGGCATGGGGGTTATAATTCGGACCCTGGGCCGTCACTTCGTCTGCGGTAAGCCCGAAGATAAAAATATTATCCTCTCCCACAGACTCCATGATTTCAACATTGGCCCCATCCAGGGTTCCAATGGTGATGGCGCCGTTCAGGGCGAATTTCATATTGGAGGTGCCGGATGCCTCATACCCGGCCGTGGATATCTGTTCGGAAACATCGGCGGCCGGAAAAATCTTTTCCGCCAGAGAAACCCGGTAATTGGGCAGAAACAGAACCTTGAGCCGCTGGCGGGTGGTCGTATCCCGGTTGAGCATCTCGGCCACATGGCAGATCAGCCGGATGATGTCTTTAGCCGTCAAATAGCCGGGTGCGGCTTTGCCGCCGAACATGAAGGTGCGCGGCGTCATATCAAAATGAGGATCTTTTTTAAGCTTGAGCCAGCAGTAAACCACATGCAGGATATTGAGCAACTGGCGTTTGTATTCATGAATCCGTTTGACCTGAAAATCAAAGATCGAGTCCGGATCCACGGCAACGCCGGTCAGTTCCATGGCAACCCGCGCCAGCCGGAATTTATTCTTTTGTTTGACCGTCCTGAAATCCTCCAGGAATTGACCGTCTTCCACCAGGGCCTCGATTTTCTTCAACTGATGTTTGTGTTTGACCCAGTCCGGTCCGATGTGCCGGGTCAAAAGGGCCGCCAAATCCGGGTTGGCCATGAGCAGCCACCGCCGGGGGGTGACTCCGTTGGTTTTGTTGTTGATTTTTCCCGGATACATCTCATCAAACAGTTTCAGATCCCTTTCCCGGAGGAGCCGGGTGTGAAGTTCGGCCACCCCGTTGACGGAATGGGAGCCGACAATGGCCAGATGGGCCATGCGGATTTTTTTCTCCTCCCCTTCTTCGATAATCGACATTTGGTTCATTCTTTGGGTATCATTGATATAAAGGGTGGCCACATCCCTTAAAAACCGGCGGTTGATTTCGTAAATGATCTGCAGATGGCGCGGCAAAAGTTTTTCAAACAGGGAGACCGGCCATTTTTCAAGGGCTTCGGAGAGCAGGGTATGGTTGGTATAAGCACAGCAGCGGGTGGTAACGGCCCAGGCTTTTTCCCACTGGAAATCATAGACATCCAGAAGAATCCGCATGAGTTCCGCAACGGCCAGGGACGGGTGGGTATCATTCATCTGGATGGCCACTTTTTCTGAAAAATCATCAAAATTCTTGTGCTCAGAAAAATACCGGCGGATGATATCCTGGATGGAGCAGGAAACAAAGAAATACTGCTGTTTGAGTCTCAATTCCCGGCCTTCGGATATCTGATCGTTGGGATAGAGGACCTTGGAAATATTTTCCGAAATATTTTTTTCTTCCACGGCCCGCAGGTAATCGCCGTGCTGGAAATATTTCAATTCAAATTCATTGGAAGCCTTGGCTGACCAGAGCCGCAAGGTGTTCATGGTATAATTGTCATACCCGGCGATAGGGATATCATGGGCCACGCCAATGACATCGCTGGTATCCACCCATTTGGTTTTAAGCTTGCCGTCGGGCAGATGGGTCTGCTCCACCCAGCCGTAGTATTTGACCGGAAAACTGTATTCAGGACGGGCTATTTCCCAGGGATTGCCGTATTTAAGCCAGTTTTCCGGCTGTTCCACCTGCCCCAGGTTCCGGATGGCCTGGTCAAAGATGCCGAACTCATACCGGATGCCGTACCCGTGGCAGGGAAGCTCCATGGTGGCCATGGAATCCAGAAAGCAGGCCGCCAACCTTCCCAGGCCGCCGTTTCCCAGCCCCATGTCCGGTTCCATAGCGCCCAGCCGTTCCAGATCAACGTTAAACTCGGACATGGCCTTTTTTGTCTCGGGATACATGCCCATGTTGATCAGATTGTTGATCAGGACCCTTCCCATGAGATATTCGGCGGAAAGATAGTATACCCTTTTAACATCATGGTCATGGTACATCTGCTGGGTCTGGATCCAGCGTTCGATCATCCGGTCCCGGACGGAGAGGGACAAGGCCAGATAAAGATCCCGAAAGGTGGCCGTATACTGGTCTTTGGACAGGGAATACTCCAGATGATTGGCAAAGGAAGCCTGAATGCCTTTGGCATCCATCCCCTTGTGAAAGGTTCCCCATTGAATGAAATATTGACTGTTTTTCATGAAATCCCCCGTGTTATGGTTTTGTCCGGACAGACCGGACAGAAGAGAAGATAGACCCCATGATGGATCGAGAAAAAGACAATGTCAAGTTGAAAAACCCCTTAACAAAACACAATAAATCCCCTATACTGAATCTTGTGGAGAACTTCCGGCGAACAAATCCGTTTCGTAAAAAAAAGGAGGCCCTATGAATCAACCCTTTATTCGGATCAGGCTCATGCATGAAGAGGATTTTGACGATGTGGTCCGGATCGACCAAAAAATCCTGGGGATTTCCCGTCTGGAGTATTACAAACTCAAATTCGAGCTGCTTTTCAAATCCGGCGAATATCTGCCGACCTCCCTGGTGGCCGAGGACAAAAATGGAACCCTGGTCGGATTTATCATGGGGGAACTCTATATTGGTGAGTTCGGTATCTCCCGGGAAGGCGCCAGCATTGATACCGTGGGGGTTGATCCGGACTGCCGGCGCCAGGGCATCGGCAAACGGCTGATGACTGAATTTGTGGAGCATTTAAAACAGCTCGGGGTTCAAAAAATCAATACCCTGGTTGAAAAAGAGGATACCCGGCTCATGAATTATTTCAATGCCAACCTGTTCACCCCCTCCAAAGCTGTCATCAATCTGGAGCGAAGCATCTGACGGGGATGTAATTTAAAACCGGTAAACTATTGGATCAGGACTGTTTAAGATTTGGCTGCTCTTTTGTGAGAATAAATTCGCCGAGCTTCTGGTCATCCTCCAGGATATGACTCAATATCCAATCCTCCATACGGGTCAGAAGGTCGTCTGAGGCCCTTTGCGAATATCCCTTGTTTTCATCCCGGAAGGCTTTGATCTCTTTGACAAAATCCTGGTGTTCTTTGCGGTGGGCGTCCTTTCCCGGATACTGGTATTTTTCCATGTATTCTTCCTCAAGGCTGAAATGATGGTTCACATACATGGCCAGAAAAGCAACGGTATAGCTGAAAAGCTTTTCATCCTTTTTATGGAGCCTGGCCTCCTTGATTTTCTGAAACAGATCAATCAGTTGCTTGTGCTGGAAGTCCTGCCACACCACTCCGGTTTCATATTTTGCATCAAACCCCATATCCCCTCCCTGATGGTTGGAACAAACAAGACACTCATGTGAGCATGGGATAGGGTACTAGAACTTCCGTCACAACACAATATTCAGTTTTTCCCGATGCCCTGACCTACCCCAAAAAAATATCCAAGGCTTTTTTTGGACGGGCGATGGAAAAACACCCCGGATTCCGGACCGAAATCCGGGTGCATGCCCCGGATGAAAAGATAAAGCACTCCCCCGAAATGGGCGTCATAGGCATAGGACGTCATCCTGGATTCAAGGTATTTGTGCAGGGCCGCCACATAGAGATAATATTGCAGGAAATAATGATGTTCCGCCATGGCATCGGCCATGCTCTGACTTGAATAATGGGCATAGGTATCCCCCAGAAAATTGGTTTTATAATCCAGGATATACCATTTGCCCTGGTGCTGAATTACAAGATCGATGAAGCCTTTCATGAATCCCTGAAATTCATCCGCCGATAGCCGGGAAAGATGTTTTGCATACTCTTTTGCCGGGGAAGTTGAGGCTTCAAAGGCCTTTTGTAGGGATGAGATCTGAAACGGGTTCACCGGGAAGACGAATTCCATTTCATTGATCCGGTCCTGTTTTCTGATGTCCTTGAGGCAGAATCCGGCCGGCCCCTGGATGAGTTGGGTCCCAAGCACCTCGCTGATGCTTTGCCCTGCCGTCTCAAGCAATCCGGGGCTTGAAAGGCCGGACCTGCCCGCCTTTTTTTCAACCACTTCCGGGATTGTTTCCGGGTCTCCTGCAAAATCAAGCGTTTCAAATATGGAATGGAAAAAATCCCCGGTTCCGGCCCCCTTTGGAAAAAGGGCCAGGGTAACCGGTTTTGATCCCTGCTCCGGAACCACGACGGTGCGGTCTTCCGGCATCTCACGGGAAGAGGCATGGGTGAGGGATGAAAAGCTGGACATCCGCCAGGCCGGCATGATCCTTCCCCGGATCTGTCTTGCAGCCAAATCCTGATTTTCCGGGGCCGAGGCCGTGAACCGCCCCCCGGATTCATGGGGGGCCGTTTCCAGCAGGATGCTGTGTTCCGAATCCGGCAAAAGCCTTTCCAGATCCTCTATCATGGCCGAATCGGCCTTGCATCCGCCTGGATGCAGAAGGGAACCCAGAGCCGAGGTTTCAACGGACCGGAATCCGCCCCAGAAGATGCGGCACAGGGCCGAGGCCCGGGTCAGGGCCACGTATAAAAGCCGCCTGTTTTCAGCCCTTTCCTCCATTTCAAAACAGGCCCTGGCCCTTTCCATGTCCCCGGACCCGAGATCCAGGGTCAAATCATGGTTGTTTTCAGGGTCATGGAACAGGATGGCTTCCTGGGCCGGTCTTTTGCTCCCTTCCCAGAGAAAGGGAAGATACACCACCGGGTATTCAAGGCCCTTGCTTTTATGAAGGGTGACAATGGCCACGGCTTTTTTATCGCTTTCCAGCCTGAGTTCGTCCACAGACGCCTCCCGGACCGTTTCCGACAACTGCCGGCCGTACCATTTCAAGAGATAATGGGGCGAGAACTGCTGCTCAAGACAGGCCTTTGAAACCAGTTCCGAAAGATGATAAAAATTGGTCAGCCCCCGTTCGTCCAGCCCGGCCTCTTCTCTTAAAAATGCCGATTCCGAATGAAACAGGGCCATGATCATGGAGACAAAGCCCCTTGTCTCCCATAGGGTCCGGTATTGCCTGAACCGGTCCTGCCACTCGAAAAACCGGTCTTCCTCCTGATCCAGGGCCATGATATCAGCGGAGGAAAACCCGAATACCGAGGTGACCAGGGCGGCCAAGAGATTGCCCTTATTTCCGGGCTGATACACGGCCCAGAGAATGTCATAAAGGTCCAGGGCCTCTTTGGAATCAAACACGGACCCGGTTTTGGAAAGATAAGACGGAATTCCTTTTAAAGACAGGGCCCTTTGCACCTGCTCCGCCTGGGCATTGGTCCGGACCAGGACCGCCATATCGCCTGGGCTGACGGCCCTGAACGCCCCATTTTGATTCTTTTTGTCCAGGAGCCGCTTCCCGGATTGGAGAAGGGACAGGATGTCCTCCGCCACAATCTTCGGCACCTGTTTTTCCGCCGTCTCCTTGCCGATATACCCGTCCTTGTCCAGGGCCGTGTTTTCTCGCTGAATGAAACAGAACTGAAGGGGCGCCACCGGGACATTGTGTTCCATCATCAGATTTTTAGCCGTGGCCGGAGTGCCGACCTTTAAAAAGCCGATATCCTGGTATAAAAAGGGATTTTCATCTGCCGTAAAAATCGTATTCACAGCCTTGACCAGCAGGGGTGAAGACCGGTAATTTTTTTCAAGGGTAAATTTCTGTTCGCTTTGGGCCGAGGCTTTCAGATAGGCGAAAATATCCCCTCCCCTAAAGCCGTAGATGGCCTGCTTGGGATCTCCGATCATGAAAAAGGGGGTGCCCGGAGTTAAAAAAAGCCTTGAAAAAATATCATACTGGGCCGGGTCCGTGTCCTGGAATTCATCGATGAGGCAGGCGGCCCAGGTCCGGCGGACCGATTCCTGAAGCAGGGCCGCCCCTTCTCCTTCCAGGGCCAGGGCCAGGTCGTTGATGAGATCGTCAAAAAAACAGATACCCTGAGATCCTTTCATTTTATCCAGCTCTGCCGCAAAAAAAGATAGAAAATCTATTTTGAGACGGATCAGCCCTGTCTCAAAATCCTGGTGAAAGCTCATCAGGTCCTGGCAGAGATCAAAAAATTCGTGATCCGGCGGGGTTTCGCCGGGTTTGGTTTTTTCAGCCATGCGGGTCCGGGTGAATTTATACAGGCTGTCCCCGTCCTCGGCCATGATGAATAGCGCATTGTCCCCTTCCTGTTCCAGTTTCAGGCGGGTCTGGGAAAGCCAGGACGGGATATACCGCTTGGTATAGCTTCGTTTGTCCAAGGCCCCATGGTTCAGGATGAGATCACAGATTTCCTTTTCCCGGACGGCCAGGACTTCCCTGATTTTTCGGATGGTCTCCCGGTAACGGTCAAAATCAATTTTGTCGGATTCGGGCACGGGTTTGATGAGAATCCCCGGCCTGGAGACAACCCCCTTGAACCTGTCGATAAGCCGCTCCGGTGTGATCTTTTGTAAGTCCAGGAATTTCAGAAACACGGGATCTTCATGGGCGACCCGGCCCACGAAAAAATCGTGGCCCACCTGCCGCAAAAATGCGGACCGGTCCGGCATGAGTTCCATATCAAAAAGGGAGCGGCTTTCAAAGGCATTTTCCTTTAATACCCGGAAACAGAAGGAATGAATGGTCATGACGGCGGCCTGGTCAAAACAGGTGAGGGCCAGTTTCAACCGTCTTTGGATCAGGGCCGGGTCAGGCCTGCGGTTCAGATAGTCGGACAGATCGTCCCCGGTTGGGCCCTCTTTGCTGCCGGATGCCGAAAGGGTCTTTAAGGCCAGGGAAAGCCTTGACCTGATCCTGAGCTTCAGCTCTGCGGCTGCCGCCTCCGTAAAGGTCACCACCAGGATGGATTCCACGGGATAGCCTTCAGCCGCAAGGCGGCAATAAAGGGTGGTGATGGTATGGGTTTTCCCGGTGCCGGCGCTGGCTTCAATGAGGGTGGAAAAATTCAGATCCATATCAAAGGGGTCCAGGGCTTTCATGACAATTCCTCCCGGTTTTCCAGCAAGGGTTTGAAAACCCGGACGGCATTTGGGGCAAAGCCCGAGGAAAGAAGGGTTTCCACGCTTTCAAAGGGATCACTTTGGTCAACGCAAAGGTCCACATACCGGTTTTCCCTTTCCCCTGTGCCCTGGTGCCGGTCCTGCCAGGCTTTTTTTGCCCGGCCCATGGCCTTGAAGACCGGTTCCCCGGTCAAGGCAAAACCTTCTGCAGCCAAAGCCTCGGCAAACTGAAAGGAAGTTTCAGGAGAAAAATAAAAAGGCGTTTGAATCCCTTTTTGAAAAATCCGGGCCAGTTCATCCAAATACATTCCGGCATCCCGGCCCAGGTCCGGGAACCGGTAGGTGGACACCGGCTTTTTCCCTTTGGGGTCCCGGCCCAGAAGAATGGTCTGACACGGATAATCCCTTGGCCCGGCCGCATTTAAAAACAGATGCCTGATCCAGGCCGACAAAAGCCTTGCTCCGTTGAGTCTTCCAAACCCGATGAGATAGGCGCCCGTTTTCCGGACATGGGTGATCCGGCCGAAAACCCGGATGCCGTCCCCCTGTATTTCCGCAGCAAGGGCCGGCAGAGGAGGTATGGCAGCGATCTTTTTTGCCTCCCGGACCAGGGGGTCTGCCAGGGCCATGAGTTTTTCATATTCAAGTCTGCCCTTTCTACCCGGCGGCAGGCTTCCCATGGCCCTGAAAACCGAATAAAGGTCACGGTCATGGAGGGCCTCTTTCTCAACCAGCAGGCTTCCCAGAAGATACTGGTCCAGCCCGGCCACGGTAAAGGCTTCCCTATCCTCTTTTTCCTCCTCAAGAAGTTTGAAGCTCAGGTTCAGCCCCTGTTTTACGAACCCTTCCAGCGGGTTTTTAAAAAACCGGAGGATCTCGTCCAGGGAAATGTCCAAAACCGGGCCCACCGGTTTTTCTTTGTCCGGGATCGTTATAAAGGGCTGCTTTTCCCGCCTTTCCCCCAATAAGGCCGCTGCCATCCGGCAATTGTCCCCTGAATAGGAAAAAAACGGGCCTGTTCCGTTAAAATAGGAGGGGTCAAAGGGATGAAGGGGGTGGAAGAACCGGTAGGAATAGCCTTTTGGGAAAACAAAGCTCTGGTCCATGACTTCCATGAGTTCGCTCACCACCCCGGAACAGGGTATCAGAGAATTGTCCCGGATGCTCATGCCCGTATAGGTGATAATCAATTTTTCCCTGGCCGACAAAAGGGTTTCCAGAAAAAGATACAAATCCTCGTTCCGTTCATTTTTATCCCCCGGCCTCGGGAATTTTTTCATGAGGTTGAAGCCGGGACTGAAAACCTTTTTGGGAAATGCTGTTTCATCCATTCCCATGAGCACCACGATTTTAAAGGGAATGCTGCGCATGGGCAGGATATTGCAGAAGGTGATATTCCCGGACATGAAATTTCCCTGGGAAATATTCAGATCCAGTTTTTGGGCCAAAAGGGAATGAACCAGGTCAAAGGGAACGCTATCCTCAAACCCGGCCCTTTTTGCCCCGGATTCCAGTTCATCCAGGGTTTCCATGAGAAAAAAAAGATCCTCGGCCGTTTCAGGGTTTTCATCCAGCAGGGAGCGGGCCAGTTGCCTGAGCACCCGGGCCCAGGCCGCCAGGGGCTTTTCCCCTTCGAGGCCGGCAAGCCCTGAAAAAAGGGCATGGCAAAACGCAGCCAGTTTTCCCAGGGCCTCAAGATCCGACCCTTCAAAGGACTCGCAGGGCAGGATGCCCTGGACCAGCCCGTCATAGCCCTCGGGCATGGCCATGCCCATGAAGAGGCGGTTCAGTCCGAACTGCCAGGTATTTTCCGCATATGCCTCAAATCCCATGCTCTGCCGGTGCTCTCCATCCCGGCCCCAGAGGATGTTTGCATCATCAACCATCTGTTCGATCTTGGTTGTATCATCAAGACTGATCCTGAATTTCCGGGCAATGGATTCGGACGGCAGAAGATCCAGAACCAGGCTTTTTTCAAGCCTGGACCCCTGGAGGGCCAGGATCTTTAAAAAAGCTTCCAGAGGTTTGGATTCCGATCTTTTCCGCCGGTCGCTGATGGAAAACGGCAAGGGCGTTTCAAGGGAAAACACGGATTCGATAAAGGGGGCATAGGCCTCAATATCCGGCATCATGACCATAATATCATGGGGGGCCAGGTCCGGGTTCTTTTCAAATTCCGCCAGCAAGAGGTCTTTCAGCACCTGGGCCTCCCTCATGGGAGAATGGCAGGCATGGACGCTGACCGAGGTGTCAACCGGGTCAACGGCCAGGGGCAGGGCCTCCCCGCTTTCTTTCCGGTGATAAAGGTTCAGGATATCGGACTGAAGCACCCAAAGCATGGGGCTCCCTTCCTCAACCGGGTCAAGGAAAAGGTCATCAAAGGGTTCCTGGTAATGAAAGCTTTCCAGGCCGGCATGAAACCGGATGCCCGAGGCCCCAAGGGAAGCCAGAAGCGGGTTTACCGGCTCATCAAACAGGACTTCCGGGGAAGCGCCTTCTTTTACGGCTCGTTTCTCCACCTCCCGGTCCGGCCGGATATCAAAGAAGAACCGGCTGGAAGGCGTCAACAAAAAAATATGAATGTCCATGACCGACGCCACCCGTTCAAACACCTGAACAAAAAGTTCCGGCAGGGCGGAAATACCGAAAAGGGAGATCTGGGAGGGAAGACCGTCCCTATTGAATTTTTCCTTTGAAAACCCCTGAAAAAAGGCCTGGGTCCGGGCTGATAGATGATCCAGGGGCCGGGGTTCCATCATCTTCTGAAACAAAAAGGCCTGCCATTCTGCCGAAGTATCCTGCCGGGCCTCTTTCCTGAGGCCCTTTTGCCAGTCCAGGAGCATGTCCGGGCGATATACCGAATAATCATCAAAAAGCGTCGCAATCTTCCGGGACACCTGGAGCAGTCTTTTGCCGGTCCCATCTTCCTGGAGATAGGCTTCAATGCCGGACAATTCCTTCAGAGACCGGTTTTCCCGGACAAGCTTCAGGACGGACCAGAAAAAAAAATCTTCATTCACGGTTTCATCCTGATGGTCAAAGGCCGTAAAATGAGACAAGAGTTCATCCACCAGGGGCCGGGGGAATACAAAACGCATATTGGCGCAGACGCCCGACGCTTCTGCCAGCTTCAGGGAAATCCACTGTTTCATCCCCCTGGACTGGACAGCGATCCATTGGGGCATCAATGAATGGTCCCCTGCCTCTGCCTGGACGGCGGCAAGTGCCTGCATCAGGATTTCCATCCGGTTGCTCTTAATGATATTGAACAAAAATCTTATCCCTTGTGATCTAAAGGTTTTCAGGCACCATATCAAACCTTGGAACGGCAATCAAACCCAATTATTTTCCCCTTGGTTTTTTCACGGGATATGGTATTTTAAGCCTGACCCATTCACCTTTACAAGGAGATTTCATGCCTGTCCGGAAAAAAATCAACCGTCTTTTGTCCGGGGTTCTGATCCTATTTTTGCTGCCCCTGGCCGAAGCCGACGCAAAAATCGATCTGGTCACCCTGTCGGACCGGGATGCCGTGGAAACCACCATTTACAACGAAGCCGACCTGACCCTGGTCCGGGACAAAAGAACGCTGAATTTTGTCAAGGGCATGAACCGGTTGCAGTTTTCCTGGGCCAATACCCGGATCGATCCCACTTCCCTGTCCCTTGACATCAAAAAAGACGCCGACAAGATCAGCGTGGTGGAAATCACCTATCCACCCGGAACAAAGGATGTGGGCGTCTGGCAGATCAAGGCGGCCGAGGCCTGCCGGGCGCCCGTGGAAATCACCTATTTTACCTCGGGCATCTCCTGGCAGGCCTATTATGTGGCCGTAGTTTCCGAAGACCGGAACACCTCGGACTTAAAAGGCTATGTCCGGGTGACCAACCATTCCGGGGAAGATTACGGCAATGCCCTTACCCGGCTGGTGGTGGGAAAGATTAATATTCTCGATGAAATCGCAGGCCTTGCCGGCCTTGACCACCCCTACGGCAGGCCGGACCTCATGGGCGGCGAACCCGAAAGAAAAATCCTTTTGTCCAAAGCCAAACAGGTTTTGACGGAGGCCCGGTCCATGGCCATGGATGCCGCCCCTGCCCGGCCCAAAGAGATCGCAAAGGAAGGCCTTTCAGAATATTTTCTGTATACCGTTGAAGGCCGGGAAAGCATTCCCCACGGCTGGTCCAAACGCCTTTTGTCCCTCCAGGCCGACCCGGTCCGGGTTCAAAACCTTTACCGCTATGACCGGGATCGTTTTGGCGATGCCGTTGTCCGGTTCCTGACCTTTGACAACAAAAAAGAAAACCACCTGGGCGAAACCCCTCTGCCGGGCGGAGAAATCAAGGTTTTTCGCAGCACCGGACCAAAGGGGGAGCTGGAATATATCGGCGCCGACACCACAAAATATATCCCTGTGGGAAAAACTGCGGATCTCAACCTTGGCGAGACCCTGAGCGTCAAGATAAAACCCTTGGTCATGGCCTATCGGAAAGAAAACCTGGCCTTTGATAAAAAAGGAAATATCACCGGGTTTGACGAGGTCAAAGACTATGAGGTCCGGCTTTCAAATTTCACCCATACCCGGGCCACCCTGGAATATGTCGAGAATTTCGACTCCCCGGATGTCAGCATCAGCCGCATCAGCCTTCCGGACCGGTTTAAAAAAACAGACCAGGATTCCATTACCTTCACCCTGGAACTGGCCCCCCAGGCAAGTGAAACCCTCAAATTCACAGCGAGCACCCCAAGAGGAGACCGGAAATGGCAGCCCTAAAAACCATAAAACCCATGATGATAAGCCTTGTTTTCCTCTTTGCGCTCGCCTTTGGCCTCCAGGCCCGGACCAGCCTTGTCTCCCTGCCCGACCGGCAGGACGCGGCCATCCGGCTGCAAGACCGGGAAGGCGCAGCCCTGGTCCAGGAAAAAAGACGCCTGACCCTTAAAAAAGGCATCAACCATATTGATTTTTCCTGGCAGAATGTCATGATCGATCCTTCTTCCATCCTCCTTGCCCCCCTGTCCCATCCGGACAAAATCATTCTTCTGAGCGTCAGCTATCCGCCGGCCGAAGCAGCCCTGGTATGGGAAATATCCAGTCCCGAAGACCTTGAGGAAGAGGTCATGATCAGCTATCTGCTCTCCAATATCGACGGTATCGTGGCCTACCAGGCCCTGGCCGACACAAAGGAAACCGTTCTTGAACTCCGGACCTATCTGGTGCTGAGAAATTTTTCAGGGGAGCCCTTTAACCCGGTGACGGCCCATACCAGCCTCGGGCCTCCTTTTACCACCCCTATCCAAAACCTTGAAACCAAAAAAATCCTGGTTTCCCGGAATCCGGACATCCCCATCAAAAAAATATATACCTGGGATGCCCTGACCATGCCCCATGAGCCGGAAAAATCCGAAACCGGCGTGGGCATCCCCGTCAGCTATGAACTGACCAACCAGAAAGCTTCCAAACTGGGGAATTTTGCCCTCCGGCCCGGAAAAACCCGGCTCTTTCAGCAGGACAACCAGGGCAGCACCATTTTCCTGGGAGAAGACACCACTTCCTTTACCCCCATGGGCGGCAAAACCCGCCTTCATATCGGGGACAGCCGGGACATCGTGGTTACAAAGCATCGGCTGGACGCGGCCAAAACCAATGTCCGCCGGAACAGTGACGGCCAGGTCCAGGTCTATGATGAAACCGTCAAAGAGGAAATCCTCATGGAAAACCTGAAAGACGGCCCCGTGACCCTGTCCATCGTCGAAACCCTTCCCGGCCACTGGGAAAAGGTGGATATCTCATCCCCCTATACCCTCAAAGACCATCAGACCCTGATTTTCGCCATCGACCTTCCGGCTAAGGCAAAGAAAACCCTGACCCTGAATTACAAGGTCCTGAATATCTTTGCGGCCAATTTTTCAGAATTTAACGGGGCAAGGGATTAATTTTATATGAAAATTCAGGGTTTTCCCTGATTGATTGAAGCTTTAAAATTTACTAAGGGTATGGAAGCTGCCTTCCCAGCCTGAACAAAGCGGAGGCAAGGGAGCGGAGCATTGCCCCGGAGGGGAAGAGGCAGGAGGACGTTCAGGGGTTGGTCTGGTTCAGGGAAATTGACCTGATAATAAATGGTTATGTGTCAAAAATAAAAACAAGATTATTATGAAATTCACAGAACAAATTAAACAAAAAACGCCTGTAGAATTCGAACTTGCAATCAAGGATTTTTTTGAGCAGATTTTAGGGTTTAAAAACATTCAAACAACTGACGGAAAAGGTGATTTTGGAGCGGATTTGTTAGGCGAGTTCAATGGCAAAAAACATGTCATTCAAGTAAAGAAATACTCAGCCCCCGTAAATCTGAAAGCAGTACAAGAAGTTTATAGTGCCATGGCACATTATGAGGCTGAATCATGTTGGGTAGTCACAAATAGTACTTATACTGAATCAGCAATTAATTTGGCTAAATCTACAAATTGTTTACTTGTTGACGGGAATGATCTTGATAAGCTCTTTGTTGAAAAACTAAAATCGTTTGATGAAAAGATTGATTATTTGCAAAAAAATAAAATTCGATCTTTCAGAATAACCAATGATCAACTTATTTCCGCTTATTCTGAATTGAAAAAGCAGTTGAAACGTCAGCCAACGGTTGAAGAAATTGATAAACTTGGCGAGTATAGTTCTTCTTCCTACAAGAAGAGATGGGGTAGATGGAATTTGTTTTTGCGGGAAATTGGTGAAACATGCCTGGTTAATAGGGATATCACAAAAGATGATTTGTTGATGAACTTTATTGACGTTTCTACAAAGCTAAAAAAAACACCAACCACTTCGGATATGAATAAAGAAGGTAGATATTCTGTTAGCACCTATGAAAGGCATTTCGGAACGTGGAATGCATTTTTGGAAGTCCAAAGTGTAAAACCCACAAAACGACATCTTATTCCAAAAGATGATTTTATTTCCGAATATAAAAAAATAAAAGCGAAATTGAAAAAAGTACCAACGAAAGCAGAATTCGATAAACTTTCAAACATATCGTCTAATTCTTTTAGAAGGATTTGGGGTTCATGGTCAAAATTTTTAAAAAAGCACGGGGAGAAGACTCGCGATGTTTCAGATCAAGAACTTATCGAGGAGTATCATAAATTAAAAGCATATTTAGGAAGGGGAACCTTAACTCAGGAAGATATGAATGCAAAAGGGCGTTTTTCTTCTTCCACATACGAACGAAGATTTGGAAGCTGGAATAAATTTTTACAATCAATCAATGAGTCACCAAATATTAAAACAGGAATTACGAAGGATGATCTATTAAAGGACTATTTGAGGATAGCAGATTCATTGAACAAAATAGAACTTTCAACAAGTGATGTAAAAAAGCACTCAGTTTTCTCTCTGTCAACCTTTTTGAAAAAATTTGGTTTTTGGAATAAATGCAAAGAAGAAGCACTAAAACAAAGAAACACATAACAAATCACTGCACTGGATTTTTACTCCGCTGCGCTCCGTAAAGACCAGTGAGTTAAGTCGTTAACAAGGAGGTAACATGATAGCTTACTGCGGGTTGAATTGTTCAAAATGCGATGCATACCTTGCAACGCAGGAAAATGATGAGATGAAAAGGGAGGAGACCTCAAAAAAATGGTCAAAAATGTACCGCGCCGAAATTAAAGCAGATCAAATAAATTGCAATGGCTGTAAATCAAATGGAGTCAAATTTTTTCATTGCAATAATTGTGATATTCGAGCGTGCTGTTTGGAAAAAGGTGTGGGAAACTGTGCTGCCTGTGAGGACTATATCTGCAAAACTTTATCCGAATTCATCAAATTAGCACCGGAAGCCGGGCGTGCGCTTGCACAGTTACGAAGATAAAAATACGAGCGGCTAAATTCACATGGGCCAAAGGAAGGCTCGGCTGATTAGACCCGTTGTTCCATTAATCAAGAGGAAACAAACATGAAAAAACTGATTTGCGCTGTATGGCTGGCAGTATTGGTTTCAAGCGCTGTTTACGCCGATGATCCGGCCGGCATCAGGGTTGAAACCTTGGCAAAAACAAGTTCGAGCTGGGACGGCACCCCGCTGCCGGCCTACCCTACAGACAGGCCCCAGATTACCATTTTGCGGATCACCATTCCGGCAGGAACAAACCTGCCTCTGCATACCCATCCGGTGATCAATGCGGGCGTACTGTTGAGCGGAGAGCTGACCGTGATCACTGAAAAAGACGAGACCCTGGTTCTCAAGGCCGGGGACCCCATCGTTGAGGTGGTGAACAAACGGCATTACGGAAAAAATACAGGCGTGGGACCGGCGGAAATCCTGGTTTTCTATGCCGGGTCCCCGGAAATGCCCATAAGCGTTAAACAGTAACCGCTGTTCTCTGATAAAACCAGGAGGCCCCCTTTTTATAAATGGCCGATGTCTTCGGAAAGATAGGTTTTAAGGATTCTTTTAACATCCCCTCGCTTTTTGACCCGGTCCAGGGCCCGTTGAAATACGCTGATAAAACCGTTGGAGACATCCTTGCTGAAGGCGAAATACATCTGTTCCTCTCTTAAAACATAAACGGTTTTGAAAACCCTGGGGTTCAGCGCCTTTTTTTTCATCAGCCATCTTGCATACATATCTCCGTGGGCCCAGACATCAATCATTCCCCTGTCCAGATCCTGAATCAGCTCAATGGCAGCATTGTCTCCAAAGGCGCGGAAAAGGCTCTCGGTCGGCAGGTCTGATTCCAGCAGGATTTTTTCTGCCATATCTTCTTTAACAACCCCTGTTTTCAGGCTTCGAATCCGGTCAATGGAATTGATATGGATCTCGCTGCCTGCTTTTGCAATGAGGATAACGCGGTTATGGGTCACGGGCCCGGCCCATTTGAACAGGGTTTCCCTCTCTTTGGTCCGGGCTGTTCCGAACAGGCATTTTTTTCCCCCGGCCGACAGCGACTGATATCCTCTGGCCCAGGGCAACACCAAAATCCGGTCCCAGCCCAGGGGGGACTCCATCTGCCTTGAAACCGCCATTAACACTTCTACAAATATGCCTTTGATTTTCTGGTCTTCAATATAATTAAAAGGCGGGGAATTTTCCGTCATGAACTGGATTTCCTGGATGCTTTCCGATGCTGCTGCCGGGGGCGGGCAAAAGGATAGATTGAACAAAATGAACGACAGAATCAACAGAAAGATATTTTTTTTCATGGGGGTTTCCTATCTTATTTCAATTTTTTTTCAGCCGACTGCGGCAACGGACACACCATAAAGCTTATTGAGGTCAAAATCAAGATGCTTCAAAGGTCATTTTATGATCCAAGGGGGGGGGACCGTAGAGAAAACGTCATCGGTTTCCCCTGATAATATCCAATATTTTTTTTATAAAGGAGAAGAATCATGCCGTTTCCTTTTATGGGGGCAGCCTTGGCGGCCATTGCCCCAGAACTTGCAAAACGCGGGCTGGACCTGTTGAGCGGGATATTCCGGGGAGAAGATAATCAGGATGCGGACCAAGTGTCCGAATGGATCAAGGAAAAAACCGGGATTGAGGTGAATGATATTGCGGAAGGCAAGATCACTGAGGATCAGTGGGTCAAGCTCAAGGCCTTTGAACTCGAACATCAGGAGCAATTGATTGAATACCGGAAATCCATGGACGCCCATGCTCTGGAACTGGAAAAACTGCGGATGGAGGATACGAAAAACTCAAGGGAGGCCCAGTCCGGCCGGGACAAAGATGAGGGCCTCTTTATCAGGTGGTTTACCTATATTTACGCGTTTCTCATCACAGGGCTGACTTTTGTGTTTATTTTCATGGCAGCATTTTTTCCGGCCTTGTTTGACAAAGACCTTCCGGAGCAGTCTTGGCGCATTATTGACACTGTCCTCGGCTTTCTGCTGGGTGTGGGGCTTTCTGCCATTATCCAGTTTTATTTTGGTTCCAGCAACGGCAGCGCCAAAAAATCCGAAGACATCAGCAGAATGCTGAAAGATCAGTCCTGGCCTCACCCCTTTAAAAATGGAGGAAACTGATATGAGCCTCAATCGAGAACAAGCTGCTTTTTTGCAGCATGTGGCTGAGCTGATTCGAAAGGCTCCGGAGTACGGGCTTTTATTAACTGCCGGGGAATTGTACCGGACGCCGGAACAGCAGGCCCTTCACATCAAAAACGGCCGCAGTAAAACCATGAACAGCCGGCATTTGGACCGGATGGCCGTTGATCTCAATTTTTTTGAAATCGGGCCGGACCATTCCCTCAAGCTGGTGTATGACGGCGACGGGGTGCGCCGGCTCGGGGCCTTCTGGGAGAGCCTGGACCCTGCCAACCGCTGGGGCGGTAACTGGTCGAGTTTCAAGGACACCCCCCATTTTGAACGGGGAAAAAGCCCTGGTTCTCCTTCTGCAGTTGCCTAAACCGAGGCCAGTATTCCCGGCTTGCAAAATTCCAGGCCGGATTGACAGACCGGAAACGATGATGATACCGTAATAAATGGGTTGCTCATAACGATAGCAGAGAATTTGGAGTTAGGAATGGCGGTGGGATGGGCCCGGGACGGGGCGGTTCAGGAACAGATGGATGCCGATGTGCAGGATGCCGTGGAGAGGGCCAGGAGGCGTCTGCCCTGCGGCAAAAGTTTAACCCATTGCAGAGAATGCGGGGAAATAATCCCGGAGCCTCGCCGAAAGGCCGTCCCCGGCGTCTCTTTGTGTGTCCCGTGCCAATCGGCCCTGGAGGCCAGGCAGGCGCCGCCCGTGGGTTACAACCGGCGGGCCGGCAAAGACAGTCAATTGAAATAATGCCCTTTGTTGAGCCATTGGTCTGTAATATACGAAAACAAAATAATTCACATTGGATAGGAAGAAGATCACAAAGGGATAAGAATGATCATTACGGAAAGCGGAAAAATCAGTGACGAGCTTTATGTTATAGGCCCTGCGGCCATACCGGTTTACCTTCTGGACGGCCCCGTTCCGGTTCTTTTTGACGGCGGGTTCACGGCCCTGGCACAGCTTTATGAAACCGAAATCAGAAAAATTCTGGGCAACAGAAAACCTGAATATCTATTCCTGACCCATTCCCATTTTGACCATATCGGCGCCGTCAGCCATTTCAAGCAGGCCTGGCCCGGCCTCAAAACCGGCGGCTCCCTGCGTTGTGGTGAAATCCTGTCAAAACCCAACGCCATCCAATTGATAAAGGATTTAAATCTTGAAGGCACAAAAAATTTAAAAAAAATGGGATTCTCTCCCCTCCATGAACACCCTTTTGAATCTTTTGATCTGGATATCCTGGTCCAGCCGGGAAAGGAAACGGCATTGTCCCCCCGGTTGACGCTGATAGGCCTTCATACGCCCGGACACACACGGGATTTCATCTCCTACTGGATCCCGGAAAAAAAAATCCTTATCGCCTCGGAAGCAGTGGCCTGTTATCAGAATGACGGATCTGTGCAGACCGAATTTTTAGTTGATTTTGATGCCTGTCTGGATTCTTTAAAAATCATCAAAACCCTGGAACCGGACATTCTGTGCACAGGCCACCACGCCGTGTTTACGGGGGAAGACGCCCTAAGGCACATCGCAGCCTCGGTCAAAGCGGCAAACGATTACCTGGCCATGGCCGAAGGCTTTCTGAATGAGGAAAAAGGCGATATCGACCGAACGGTTTCAAGCGTCAAGGCCCTGGAATGGGACGGCAGGCCATGGCCGAAGCAGCCTGAATCCGCCTATCTTCTCAATACCCGGCAGCGGGTGAAAACCATATGGGCCCGGATGAACCGCCGGCAAGGAGAAACCGGTTAACCTGTCCCGTTAAGGATATCCTCCAGGTATGATGTTTTCCATGGCCGCCGATGCCGTCCTTCTGATCCATTTTATGTTCATCCTCTTTGCCGGGGCAGGCGGCTTATTTGCCCTCCGAAGGCCATGGATCGCATTTCTTCAGATTCCGGCCGCAGCCTGGGGCGCCTTTGTTGAAATCTTCGGCAAAGTCTGCCCCCTGACCTATCTTGAAAATTATTGTCTTGTCAAAGCCGGTGGTGAGGGTTACCCGGAAAGCTTTGTCGGCCATTACCTCATGCCCCTGGTGTATCCCCCGGGCCTGACCCGGGAAATCCAGTACCTGCTTGCCGCTGTTGTGGTTCTGCTGAACCTTGCAATCTACGGGTGGATGATTTGCCGGATCATGGGCAAAGGGACCGGAAGATTTAAATGATCATTCCCCTTCAAATTCCGTGATGGCGAAAATCTTGCAATCTTTGATCTTTTCCCTTCCTTTCAGGCTCGGCAGCTCCACGATGAACGCACATTCCACGATCCGGGCCCCGAGTTTCCGGGTGAGGCTGACGGTGGCACCCACTGTGCCGCCGGTGGCGATCAGATCATCGACAATGACGATATTTTCACCGGGTTTGATGGCATCCGCATGAATTTCAAGGGTTCCCTGCCCATATTCAAGGCTATAGGTTTCCTCAATGGTTTTCCAGGGCAGTTTCCCTTTTTTCCGGACCGGAACAAAACCGATGCCGAGTTGATAGGCAAGAACCGCGCCGAATACAAATCCCCTGGCATCGATCCCGACGACCTTGTCAATGTCCATGTCTTTATAGCGCTCGTAAAGGATATTGCAGGATTCCCTGAACGCTTCAGGGTCCTGCATCAGGGTTGTCAGATCTCTGAAAATCACCCCTTCCATGGGCCAGCCCGGAATACTTCTGATCGTTTCTTTCAAATCCATTCTTCTTTCCATCCTTTCCGATCCTATTCTTTAAATTCCTCAATCACTTTTACCAGGAGCCTTTTTACATTGTCCGAATTATGGTGAAACACCTGAAGGATTTCATCCCAGGTCACCGGTGCCTCATCTTCTTTCCAGCAGTCATAGTCCGTGGACATGGCCACGGCGGCATAGGGAATCCCGGCTTCGTTGGCCAGCATGGCTTCAGGGGCAATGGACATATTGATGACATCGGCTCCCCAGATCCGGAACATCCTGGATTCTGCAACGGTTGAAAACCTCGGTCCTTCAATAGTGATGACGCAGCCTTGATCGTGAACCGCCAGATCCAGTTTCCGGGCGCAGTCCGAAAGACATTTTCTCAATCCTTCATGAAAGGGATGGGCCATGGCCGTATGAATCGGGCCGTTTTCAAAGGATTCCACAAAAGAAGTCTTCCTGAACCGTGTAAAATCAATAAATTGATCCAGGATGACCAGATGCCCCCGGCTGATTTCCTCTCTTAAGCTGCCGCAGGCCGTCGTGGCAATGATATGGGTCACCCCGGCCTTCTGAAGTGCCTTGATATTGGCCCGGTTATTGACCTGGGTGGGGCTGTACTGGTGTTTCCGGCCGTGCCGGGCCAAGATAACGGTTTCAACACCCTGAATCCGGCCGAATAAAAGGGAAGAAGACGGTTCTCCATATTCGGTTTGGATATGAAGCGCTTCAGGGTTCTGTAAGATATGGGGATCATCCAGTCCTGATCCGCCGATAATACCGATTTTCAACATTCCGGTTCTCCTGTAAAACTCTTTGTTTATCCTGAAAGCGCCTAACACAATTGGAAAGACTTATCAAGAGGACCTAAGCTTTTTTATTAAGGTTGCCTTGTCCAAACAGACGGCCTGAAGCGCAAGAGCAGCATTTGAATTTCTAAGGGAAATCTCCATATGGGAAGAGGATGAGGCAATGAGAAATAATTCCCGGTCCCTGGCCTGGGCATAATGGGAAAAGACTTTGCTGATCCTTTCACCGTTGATGGACAGGCTGAATTCCCGACCCTGTACAAACCGGTTAAAGGATTCGTGTTCGATATTCAGGATCAGGTTTCCAAAACGGTCGATATGGATGACGCACAATTCCAGGGAATCCCTGCCTTCCCCGATCCGGGGGAACTCATATTTCACGCAGCTTTCCAAAGGTTTTCCAAACAGGGTGATATCATTGAATCCCTTTGAAATATGGGCTGCAACAGAGGCGAATATATCCCGGCCGTGGAAGGTGTTGGAGACCGGATTCAAAAAATAAGCCGCGTTGGTCAGATGGATCATGCCTTTGATCTTATTGCGGCTTGCCGCTTCCCACAGAACGCCGTTGTCCGGGCCGACAAAATAATAATCCTCTGTTTTGATGCAGATGGCTTTCCGGTCCGAGCCGACTCCCGGATCAACCACCACACAGAAGACACTGCCTTTGGGGAAATAGGAAAAGGAGGTGGCCAGCAAAAAAGAGCCCTGCAAAATATCCTGGGCAGAAACCTCATGGCTCAGATCCATGGTGGACGTTTGGGGGCTGATGGACGCCACCACCCCTTTTAATATGCCTGCATAGGCATCTTTGAGCCCGAAATCCGTTAAAAAGACAATGGGACTTTTTTCCATGACAATCAAAATATGCCCCCTTTTGTTGATTTGTATTGATCTTTGAACAATATCCGCACTATACCAGCAACCTGGGACAAGGTTAATACTTTTTTAAAAAAATGAGTTTGAAAAAAATCACAAATCCGTTAATATGAAACAAAAATTTTATCCATAGATCCATATTTATTCTTTGAATATCAGAATATATGCTCCAGGAAAGGAAAACCCCCATGAAAATTCTTGTTGTTGATGACGAGCTGGTCAGCCGGAAAAAAATGATGAAAATCGTAGCCGATTTCGGCCAATGTGAGGGGGTCATTAATGGGAAAGCCGCCATCAGCGCCGTAAAAACAGCCCTTGAGGAATGGAAACTCTATAATCTGATCACCCTTGACATTTCCATGCCGGACATCAGCGGAACCGATGTGCTGACCGCCATCCGGAAGATGGAAACGGAACGTGGCCTTGAACCCCAGGAAAAAGCAAAAATCCTCATGGTCACCTCCCATTCCGATATGGATACGGTAAAGGCCTGCATTGGAAAATGTGACGGCTATGTGATCAAACCCTTTAATAAAGAGGTCCTGGTCGAAAAAATGAAAAAAATAGGACTTCTTTAGGCGATTCCCTTATCTTACCCAGGTTTTTTTGAGAATAAGCGTATACAGGCTCACCATCAATAACGCCATGCAAAACCCCAGATGCGTCAGATCCAATACAATGACGGCTGTGTGGTCCCAATAGATGCCGGGAAGATTTTTAACCGCCATCAGGCCACCGGAGATGATCAAGCCGGCAATGATACCCATCTTGAGATATCCTGATCCGGTAATGCGTTTGACCCCTGCCCCCTGGATCACAAAATCAAAAAGGACATATACGGCCAGGGCAATCAGGCCGACGGCCGAGGCATAGTGCAGGATATGAGTGGTATAAAATTCACCCAGCCACCCCAGGCCGGGGATGCTCGCAATATAATACCGGCTGAAAATGGGCATCTGTCCAAAACCGGACAGGGTGATCAAAAAAAGAATCAGCCCGTAAATATAGGATCTTATTTTTCCTTTGGATTTCATGAATTTTTCTCCTTGGACCTGAGATAGAATTTCCCGAAGGCCGCTGCAAGACCGGCCAGGGGAGCTATCAGCATGGCTCTGGACAGATTTGTGCCGTCCGCCATCATGTTTTCGACCTGATCCAGATGGGGTTTCCCCTTTCCTTTCTCAATGGCTGCATTCAACTGGTCAAAAGGAACCGGAGACACATAAATGGTATGAGTCCCTCCGTTTTCATGTTCCCCATAAACATATCCGTTGATTTCTTTTGCAAGCGTGTGGGCCTGTTCCAGGATTTTTTGTCTCGGCCCGATGGTCTGGACATTTTCAGGGCAGACCTGGATGCAGGCCGGGATTTCACCTTTTTCAAGCCGGTTATAGCAGCGGTCGCATTTGTACATGACGCCGTTGCCGGCAAGGGCCGGCATCAGGTCCAGGTAAAGGCCGACGCCGGTCTGCCTTTCGGGAATGCTCCAGGGACAGACGGCCTTGCATTTAGACCCGCCGAGACAGAGGTCGGCATCAATCCGAGAAAGCCCGTTTTTTTCCTGTTTTGCCGCTCCCCAGGGGCAAAGCTTGACACAGGGAGGGTTCGCACAATGCATACACCTTCTGGGGATGGTCAGCTCCGTTTCCTGGCCGTTGAGACTGACGGAAGCGTGCTGGATAAAGAGCCAGTTATAAGGGGTTAAGCGATCAATAACCTCTCTTTTATCAGACCAGTCCTGAACCGGGACTGTTTTGGGATACATTTTGGGAAAAGGTTTTTCAGGTTCCGGGTATTTGGCGGCATTGACATCCCGGCAGGCATGGACACATTCTTCACATCCGATGCATTTCCGTATATCCAGGAGGGTGGCCAGGGGTTCTTTTTTTTCATTGACCAGGGCGTCGGCAGCCTTTGCAATGCCGGTTCCGGCGACAACGGTCCCGGCTGCTGCAATGGAGCCTTTGATAAAGGCTCTGCGCGAAATTTGCGACCTCATTTTTTTAATTCCTCTTTAATGTTTCCATGAATTCGTTAAAACTCATTTTTTCATATTTTCCCGACTGAATATAGGTTAACACCTTGGAAAGATAGTCTTCATCCACATACCCCGGAAGACTGTCGAGCTTTGTAGCGTCCGGTTTAAGAAACCAGATGGTGGGCAGGCCCCTGACCTTCCATTGTTCGGAAATGTCCGTGTCTTTTTCCGTATCCACCTGGATACTGATGAAATTTTCATTTAAATACGTCCAGATTTTTTTATCCATAAAGGTGGTGGCTTCCATTTTCTTACAATAGGTGCACCAGTCTGCATGAAAATACAAAAAAATATGTTTGTTGCTGCTTTTGGCCAGTTGCAGGCCTTCATCATAGGCTTTCCACTGGATGCCCGTCTCTTTTGAGCCCGGAGCGGCTTTTCCCGAAGCGGCTTTACCAGGTGCAGTTTCAACAGCCTCTCCCTCTTGGATGTGATTATGGATCATCACACCGGTAAAAGCGATACAGATCAGCACAATCACCAGCATATTTTCTTTTTTCATGTCAGGTCCTTTATTCAGTTCATATAATATAGATATGGCCGGATGTGAGCATAGCATAAATCATAGCAATGATCATGCCAAAAATCTCTTTTCAGCAGATTATTCACAGTCTCAGATGCCGGAACCCATATCCATCAGGGTTTTGCTTCGGCCCGGTCACAGTCTCGATAATTTACACAAATGGGAAACCGGTAGAATGTTAACATGGTGTTAACCCCCCATTCCTTACCGAAATGTATCTCAAACCTGATAAATAACAGCCTGTGGCTTTACATAAGATGGAATTTTCTTTATTAAGAAACCATATGCCGATATCCATTCATAAAGGAGACTAAAATGACACAGAATGTAGTTGTTACACTGTCCTGCGGAACCGATAACCCCAACCGGGCCACAAGGGCCCTGTTTCTTGCTGCCGTTGCCCAGAAAAAAGGGAAAAATGTGACCGTATTCCTGTTGGATGACGGGGTATACCTTGCACGGAAAGGGGTTGCAGAAGGGATCAAGGCCGCCACCGGAGATTCGGCAGATGATTCCCTGGCCCATCTGCAGGCCCATGAGGTTCCGATCCTGGTCTGTACCCCTTGTGCCAAATCCCGGTTTATTGAAGAAAAAGACCTTGCGGATTCATGCCGGCTTGCCACTGCGGCAGAATTGATTGATCTTGTCTGCGATGCGGCCGTCATCAGCCTTTAATCCGGTAGACAGGTTCATTTAAGCTGTATCCCATATTTTTTGATGCGCTTCCAGACGGTGACCCGGCTCACGCCTAAACTTTGTGCAGCCCGGCTCTGATTCCCGTCCGCCTTATGAAGCGCGTCAAGAAGCATTTCTTTTTCAGACAGGCCCACCCTGACGACAGGATCGGTTCGCCGGTCATTCAGGGCTCCGGGCAGGGAGGTCCTTGAGGCTGCAATCTTTTCCGGCAGATGCTCCGGCCCGATGCTTTTTCCCCTTGCCAGGACAAAGGCGTATTCTATGGTATTTCTTAATTCCCGCACATTTCCCGGCCAGGGATAGGCCACCATGATACGCATGGCTTCGGGTCTGAATCCCAGAATATTCTTCCCTGTTTTTTCCGACAGGAATTGAATGAAATGCTGGATGATCAAGGTGATATCGTCTTTTCTATGGCGAAGCGGCGGAATGGTCAAGGGAAACACATTGATTCTGAAAAACAGGTCCTCCCTGAATGCTTTGGCTGCGATGAGGGCTTCCAAATCCCTGTTGGTGGCGGTGATGATCCGGACATCAATGGGAATGGACCGGTTTGCCCCCACCCGCTGAATCATTTTTTCCTCCAGGACCCTGAGCAGCTTGACCTGGACCGAGAGGGGGATATCCCCGATTTCATCCAGAAAAAGCGTGCCTTTATGAGCAGCCTCAAATCTTCCGATCCGGTCACTTTCCGCACCGGTATAAGCCCCTTTGACATGTCCGAACAATTCGCTTTCAAGAATGTTTTCGCTTAATGCCGCACAATTAACCTTTATGAAGGGCTTCTGGGCCCTGTTCCCGGTTTCATGCAGGGCTTTTGCCACCATTTCCTTTCCCGTTCCGCTCTCTCCCAGGATCATGACCGGCGTATCCAGTGAGGAGAGACTTTCGATGCCTTCATAAAGGCTTTGCATGACCGGCGTTCTTCCGATGATGCCGTGGAAGCCGTCATCAATGTGATACATCCGTTTGATGGAGGCCAGCTCATTCTTATAATGGATGTTCTCGGAAATATCTTTCAAGGTTTCAACCGCACCCACAATCTCATTTTTCTCATTAAAGAGCACCGTGGCATTCTTTATAATGGGTACGGCCTGGTTCCGGCGGTTGGTTATTACGCATTTCTTTTCCCGCACAAAGTCCTCGGAAAAAAGCGAGCACCATTTTTTGCCGGGGCCTTGACCAATGATTTTACATCCGGTACAGTTCAATATTCGACAGGATTGTCCCTTCAGCTCTTCTTCCGTATAGCCGGTCATTAATTGGGCATTCTGGTTGGCCGCCACAAAACGTCCTTTTTCATCCACGATAATGATACCGTCCTGAACTGAATCGATGATAGGCCGCCATTGGGTTTCAATATTCATATCCCCTCTCAGGTGTTAATATAGTTTACAGTTAAATTAACAACAAATTAACACATATGCAACTGATATTTTTTCGAACACTTAAAAAAAGGATGACGTAGGCATCGTTTTACTGTTCGAATTCAAATAGTTAATCATATGGACCGGCATGGAATTAATCCTGGCACACTCATTGCTAAAAAGAAGTTGCCAACTTGGAAACAATAATGACCTTCACAAATCAAACCTTAATGATAAAAGGAGATCCCATGAAAAACAATCTTACAAACATAATGGTTCTTGTGTTTCTCACCGGGCTTTTGCTGCTGACGGGATGCACGACCGTCAAAACCGCAAAAACAGCCGAGACCCAGAGCGAAGACCGGTCATGGATGTTTCATGACATTGTGGATGCCGAGTTCGTCAAAGCCCACATGGACATTCCCATGCCCGCCAATGTCATGCTCATCGATTCAAGACCCTATAAGACAAAATTTATCCAGGGCCATATCCCTGGGGCCGTCAGCATCCCGTTTTCAGAATTTGATCAGAAAATAAAACTTCTTCCTCAAGATAAAAACGCCCTCCTGATCTATTACTGTGAAGGGGAAACCTGCAAACTCAGCCATAATTCCGCCCGGAAAGCCGAAGCCCTGGGCTATAAAAATGTTAAGGTCTATGCCAAGGGATATCCGGAATGGGTCACTCTGAAAGGCAATTACCCTTCCGTCAGCGCAGAGCAGGTAGCCCTGATGATTTCAGAGAACAGGGCACTGATTGTGGATTCGCGCCCCAAGCAGGCCAAATATGATAAAGGCCACATCCCCACGGCCGTCAACATCCCCCTCACCCAGTTTGACGAACTCAAGGGCAAGCTGCCCAGAGACACAAAGACCCCGGTGGTTTTTTACTGCGGCGGCCTGGATTGCCCGTTAAGTCATAAATCGGCGAAAAAGGCCATTGAGATGGGATATACCGATGTTGCCGTGTTTAGCCTGGGCTACCCGGAATGGGAAAAGCTTTATGGCGGGTCCGCCCCTGCCGTGGCGGCAAAATCAGGCGGAGTTGAAGGCGCCATTGATCTTGACCGTTTCGCCGGTATCCTTGCCAACAATCCTGAATCCATCATGATCGTTGATGTTCGTGATCCGGATGAATTTGCAAAAGGATCATTCAAAACCGCCGTCAATATCCCGGTGGAACATCTTGAGAAGAAAATCAATGACTTGCCCGAGGACAAACCCGTTGTCTTTGTCTGCACAACCGGCGCCAGAAGCGGAGAAGCATTTTATATGGCCAAGGACTTGAGATCATCCTTAAAAGAAGTGTATTATGTAGAAGCTGGAATAACCTTCAAAGGGGACGGCCAATACGAAATCAAAAAACCGAAAAAACCCGGATCAGAAAAATAATAAAAAGGAGATACCCCATGTTTAAAAAAATAACCATCCTGTTTACGGCAGCCCTGTTCGTCCTTGTTTCCAATGCCATGCTCGTTGCCTCTGAAGGTCCTAACGGCAATGACAGAAAAGGCAAATACACCTATCGTAAAGTGTATAAATCCTGCTCTGAAGCAGGCCAGGTTGAATCTGCAAGCCCTAAAATAAGTCCTGCCGATAAAACCATGGCAGAATGGAAAACGATTTTCGAAGCTAAAAAATTTAATGAATTCGGTTGTGAGGAGCATTGGAGTGCCTTATCCGATGAAGAGATCCTTGATATTTATTCTTATTTTTATGGTCATGCCTCGGATTCCCCCGCGCCGGCCACATGCAATTAGACATTACAAAAGGACGGGGATATTCCCCGTCCTTTTCAACGGCTCATACCCTCTCAGCCCATGGAGACGCCAATGAAAAGAAGAATCGTATTGAGTTGCAAAATGGCTGCAACAGTTATCGCGGCCCTTTTGTACTTTTTTTCCCCGGCCTTTGCAGTCACACCGGAAAACAGTGACGATGCCCTGGGAAGACGCCTTGCCAGGCAGGCCGTCAAGGACAGCAAACAGTGGACAACGACGGACCACAAAAAAATGGAGGCCTTAAACAAAGATTTCACCTCCGGGGAAGAGATCACCAATGCCTGCATTTCCTGTCACACGGAAGCCGCCACCCAGTTTCACAAAACCATTCACTGGACATGGATGGCGTCTGAGGATAAAACGGACCGGCGCTACGGCAAGGCTGGTTTTTCCGTCAACAATTTCTGTATCTCCGGCAATGCCATGGAGGATAAAAGTTGTCTGAGCTGCCATCCCGGCTGGGACAAAAAGGGTATCCAGGGTGAGGTCAATTGTCTGAAATGCCACAATTCATCCGGGTTTAATTTTGAAGAGGCCCTCACCGATGTCAAATCCTTTTTAAACGATGATGATCCAGAGGCCCATGAAATAGCCAAAGACCTTCAGCAGGACATCAAAAAAGCCGTCACCCAGGTGACCTTCCCGGACCGGAAGAACTGCGGGGACTGCCATTTTACCGGCGGCGGCGGCGACGGGGTAAAACACGGGGATCTGGACACCTCTCTTACAAAACCCAATCGCATGCTGGATGTGCATATGGGAACGGACGGGAAAAATTTTAACTGCACCCGGTGTCATACTACGACGGAGCACAATATCGCCGGGCGGATTTATACCAACCCGGCTGTCGAATCCAAAAAAAGTCTGATTGAAGATGATCTGGCGCCTAAGATCACCTGCGAGTCCTGCCACAGCGCCATGCCCCACAAAAATGATTCCAAGATGAATGACCATACGGATGTGGTTTCCTGCCAGGCCTGCCATATTCCCAGCTTTGCCCGGGTGAATCCCACCATGATGTTGTGGGACTGGTCAAAGGCAGGGAAGATGAAAGACGGCAAACCCTATATTGAGGACGGCGAATTCGGAAAACCCGTGTATAAGACCATCAAAGGGGAATTCAAATGGGAAAAGAACGTGATTCCGGAATATTTCCGGTTCAACGGGTCTTTGACCAGCACCACGGCCGACGACACCATTGATCCCGGACAAATTGTGGAAGTCAGCCGTCCGGTGGGAGATAAATCCGATCCCCAGACCCGAATTTTTCCGTTTAAAATTCACCGGGGAAAGCAGCCCTATGATAAGGTCCACAACAAACTGCTGGCACCCATACTGTCAGGGCCCAAGGGGTTCTGGACGACCCTGGACATGAATGACGCCATTGAGCGCGGCAATAAAACCCTTGGGATACCCTATTCCGGTGAATTTGATTATGTGGAGACCACCTATGCCTTCCCCATCACCCATATGGTGGCGCCCAAGGAAAATGCATTGGCCTGTACGGAATGCCATATCCGCGAAACATCCAGACTGGCCAATATAACAGACCTGTACATGCCGGGCCGGGACCGGTTCCGCCTCGTCGATACCATCGGATGGGTATCTGTTCTCGGCGCCTTTGTAGCTGTCCTGCTGCATGGGCTTGGCCGGTTTTTCATGCGCAACGGCAGGGAGGATTAAATGATGGAGCAAAACACCATTAAAATTTATCTTTATACACGGTTTGAAAGACTCTGGCACTGGTTCCAGGCTGCCGTGATCATGATTCTGATCATCACCGGGCTTGAGATTCACGGCACCTATTCATTGCTGGGGTTTCAAACTGCGGTCCGGATCCATAATTATATAGGCCTGACCTGGCTCATCCTGTTCGCCTTTTTTGTTTTCTGGCTTTTCACCACAGGGGAATGGAAACACTATATTCCCACGACCAAAAAGCTTTTTTCCGTTGTTCGCTATTATGCCTGGGATATTTTCAAAGGCAGACCCCATCCGGTTCAGAAATCAAAGCATGCTAAGCATAACCCCCTGCAGCGGTTGGCCTATCTGGGTATTTCCGCCATGCTTTTGCCGGTGCAGATGGTGACCGGACTCTTATATTATCTTTACAATGATCTGCAAGGCCTGTTCGCTCTTTCCGTCCTTGCCGGTATCCACACCCTGATTGCGCTTTTCCTCCTGAATTTTCTGATCATCCACCTTTATATGATCACCACGGGACATTCCGTCCTGGGTCATGTCGCAGGAATGATCACCGGCTGGGAAGAAGTATTTGAAACCAGCGAGGTTGAAGACTGGGAAACCAAAGCCGTCAGAAAAAATTAAAAAATTCTTCCTGCGGAGGCGATTCCGTCTTCCGCAGGAAGAACCCCCTGTCTCACTCCATCGATACAATAGTGTTTCAAATGCCCGCCGTCCTACTGTCTCAAAAACAAAAAAACCTCCTTGCCATAGGCCCAAAAATCAGATAATATGCTGATATTTAAAGCTCTATAATTAATTTTTTCTTTCTTTTCACCCATGGCATATGAATTGCTTTTTTTCCGAAAAAGTAATTTATGAATTTTTGTAAGCGTATCAGGCTAAAACAGTATTAAGTGGAGGGATTTATGGATCCGGTTTTTCTGTCAAGATTGCAATTTGCCGCAGCCACCATGTTCCATTTTCTTTTTGTACCGCTGACCCTTGGGATTTCCATTATTATCGCCTACATGGAAACAAAATATGCAAGAACAGGGGATACGGTATATCTGAGAATGACCAAATTCTGGGGCAAACTTTTTCTCATTAATTTTGCTTTGGGGGTCGTCACGGGTATAACCCTTGAATTCCAATTCGGCACCAACTGGTCCAGATATTCCGAGTATGTGGGGGATGTGTTCGGGTCCCTGCTGGCCATTGAAGCTTCCGTGGCTTTTTTTCTCGAATCCACCTTCATCGGCATCTGGATTTTCGGATGGAAAAAAATGTCTGCCAAGGCGCACGCCGCCGTCATGTGGGTGGTGGCCGCCGCCGGAAATATCTCCGGCATCTGGATCCTAACCGCCAACGGCTTTATGCAGAATCCCGTGGGGTATGCCCTGCGCAACGGTAGGGCGGAATTGACCGATTTTTTTACTGTTCTCTTCAACTATAACAGTATCCTCCAAATCCTCCATGTTCTTCCGTCGGCCCTTGTTCTTTCGGCATTTTTCATCATGGGCATTTCTGCCTATCACCTTTTGAAAAAACAGCATGTGGATGTTTTTATGGGATCCTTTAAAATCGCTTTGCCGGTTGCCGTGGTATGCTCCATTTTTGTGGCCATCGTCGGTGATTTCCACGGTGTAAATGTGGCCAAAACGCAACCGGCAAAGCTTGCCGCCATGGAATCCCATTGGGAGACACAGACCCGTGCCCCCATTGTCATGTTTGCCCTTCCCGATGAAAAACTGGAAAAAAACACCATTGAAGTCCTTTCCCTGCCCGGTCTCTTGAGTTTCCTTGGATTTCACGATTTTAATGCCGAAGTCAAGGGGCTGAAAGACATCCCCAGAGATGAACGCCCCCCGGTTCTGCCGGTCTTTATCGGATTTCGCACCATGGTGATCATCGGAACGCTCTTGATTTTTTTAAGCCTCTATGGCTGGTTCCGAAGGAATAAAATCATGGAAAGCCCGGGGTATCTGAAATTGATCCTGTTTTCCATCCCCCTTCCCTACCTTGCCATTGAGATGGGATGGATGGTGACGGAAGTCGGCCGCCAACCCTGGATTGTATATGGGGTTTTGAAAACCGCCGACGCCGCCTCCCCTATTGCAACCACCCAGGTCCTGTTCTCGCTTATCGGATTTATTCTGGTCTATGGTCTTCTGGGGGCCATCGGGTTTTATCTCATGGCCCAAAATGCTAAAAAAGGCCCTGAGGCTGCACATTAAACAAAAAATACAGGAGTGATGATATGGAACTTCAATCGATATGGTTTTTTTTATGGGGACTCTTATGGGCCGTCTTTTTCATGACTGACGGCTTTGATTTCGGGGTGGGGACCCTTTACCCTTTTCTCGGAAAAACAGACCAGGACAAACGGATGATGATCAATTCCATCGGCCCCCTGTGGGACGGCAATGAGGTCTGGCTTCTGACGGCCGGCGGGGTCACTTTTGCAGCCTTCCCCAAGGTTTATGCCGTCATGTTTTCCTCCCTTTACACCCCATTGATGCTGATTTTGTTTGCCCTGATTTTCAGGGGGGTGGCCTTTGAATTCAGGGGAAAAATCAACGGCGAGGGCTGGAAAAAACTCTGGGACACCTTTATCTTCCTGGGCAGTTTTCTGCCGGCCCTTCTTTTCGGAGTGGCCTTTGCCAATATTTTCCAGGGCATCCCCTTTGACAGCAAGGGCATATATCACGGCAACACCTTAAAACTCCTGAATCCCTATGGGCTTCTGGGAGGGGTCTTGTTTGTCTTATTATTCCTCCAGCACGGCGCCAACTGGCTCAATATCCGGACCACGGGCGAACTCCGGCAGAGAGCCATTGCCGTATCTCAAAAAATCTGGCTCGCCCTTGTGCCGGTGGCCGTCATTTTTCTCGTGGCCTCCTATTTTGCCACGGATCTTTATGCCAATTATTTTAAAACCCCGGCCCTGTTCCTGGTCATTCTGGTCACTGTAGCCGCCCTTTTTGCGACCCGGATTTTTATTGCCAAACAGCAATTTTTCAAAGCCTGGTTTGCCTCGGCCCTGACCATTGTGGGAGCCACTTTCTTCGGAATCATCGGGCTTTTCCCCAGGTTGTTTCCGTCCAGCATGGATGCCAATTTTTCCCTGACGGCCTTTAACGCCTCGTCCAGCCCCCTGACATTGAAAATCATGCTGGGGGTGGTCCTGGTCTTTATCCCCCTGGTCATCATCTACCAGTCCTGGTCCTACCATTTTTTCAGGCACCCGGTGAGCCGGGAAGACCTTGATCTGGAAGACGCATATTGATGCGGTTGAACCTTATGGCACCCCTTAACCCCAAATAATCAAAAGGAGATTTATAACATGGACAGATATGTTTGCGGACCCTGCGGCTATGTGTACGACCCGGCAGACGGAGACCCGGACAACGGCATCGAGCCGGGAACCAGCTTCCAAGACCTCCCCGATGACTGGTGCTGCCCCATCTGCGGAGCTTCAAAAGATGATTTTGAAAAAGAATAAATATTGATCCGGCAGGCCGGGCGGAACGATCATCTCTGCCCGGCCTTTTTATAACCCAAGGAAGACCATGGCCCTTTCCGTTGTAGATCTGTATGCCCGGGTATTGCCCAGGACCAATTGCAAAGACTGCGGATACCCCACTTGCATAGCCTTTGCCGGAATGGTCGTATCTGAGAAACTTGCCCTGAAAAACTGCCCCCATATCCATGCGGATATATTGTTAAACGCTCAAAAAGAGCTTGAAGAACAATATAAACAGGGTAAATGGCTGAAAAAAGACATGGCCGAAGAAGCCCTTGAATGGGCAAAACAGAAAACCGCTTCCATGAAGATGGAAGATATTGCCGGCCGGATCGGAGGCACGTTCACGGGTTCCGGGGGAGATGAAACGATCCTTGTTTCATGCTTTAACAAGCAGATCTCCATTACCCGGAACGGGATACGGGACGATTCCGGCCGTGACCTCAGCCGGAATGAACAAACCTTTGTCTATATCCATATGGCCCGGGGAGGGGCATCGGCCCCATCCGGAAAAATGAAAAGCCTGAAGGAATTTCCCAACACCATATCCAAGATTGTTTCCATGCGGGAACGGGTGGAAATACCGCTGAAAAAAGCCTTTTCCGAGAATCCGGAAAGCCTTTCATTATCCTGTGAAAACTTTGGCGGCGCCAATGTGAAGGGCCAGTATCCATCCTGCGATCTTGCCTATGAATTCAAGGCATTCCCAAAGATTCCGGTGGTCCTTTTATTCTGGAGGGCAACCGACGGGTTTGAGGCCGATGCAAAACTTCTGTTTGATGAAACCATTATCCAACACCTGGACATTGAGGCCATCCTGTTTTTAAGCGAACACCTTTGCAATATGCTGATTCACTGACACCATTAGGGGATCATAGCCTCGCCAATGAAAACCAACCCCATTGAAATACGTTCATGGAAACATCTTCAGCAGAAGGTCGAAAAACGGAAGGGTGATAAAGGACAGGACCAGCCCGTAACCGATGGCGGCATTGGCCACCTCTGCATTGAGACGGCCGGATTGCGCCAGTACACCGGACATTACCATGGACGGCATGGCTGACTCAAAAACCGAAATATGAAGCACAGGCCCGTGAACCTTCATCATCGTGAGACAAAAAAACACCATCAACGGAAAAACCATCATCTTAAGAAAAAGGATGAGGCTTATGGGCTTGACATTGGAAAAGGGTTGTCTCAGTCTGAGTTGGGCCCCAATGGAAAACATAACCAGGGGGATCATGGTGGCCGACACCCCTTCAAGCAGCTTAATGACGGGTAAAGGAAAGGTGACCTTCATGAGGCAAAGACTTGCCGTCAATGCAAGAAAAGGCGGAAAACCGATGATATTCAGAATGATCTGCTTTATTGAGGGCCTTGTTGACGTTCCGTAAACCGATACCACAAGGGTTCCGAATATGGCGAGCCCGAGAAATGTACCGAGCTGATCATAAATGACGGCATAGGAAAGTGCGTCTTCGCCAAAAAATGCCGCCACGGCCGGGAAACCCAAAAAAGAAGTATTTCCAAGCCCTGTGCATAACATGACGGTGCCTTCTGTTTTCCGGTCCCAGCGCCGATACCATGCGATCAGCCTGATCCCAAGAACAGTCATTAACATCAGCGCCCAGGGGGTTAAGGCCAGAACAGCGAGGTCCGTCCCCAGATTAAGGTTTTTTGTTTTCAGCAGCACCGTGGCCGGAAAAGAAAAATAAATTACAAACAGGTTCAGGATCTGCGGGGTATTCTCGGGAAATGCCGACAGCCGCCGGGAAATCTTTCCCAGGGCAAGCAGTATGAACAGATACAACAGATTCCCCATATTTTTACACGTCAGATCCTGTAGCGTAAGGTCATACTGAATGGCCATAAACCGGCCATTCAGTATGAAACAAGCAGAATATTACATATTTGATTTGATAAAATCAATAACCGCTTTTCCGTCAATCCCTTTTTCCTTTAGGCTTTTGACGTATTCATCAAAAATAGGGGCTATGGCCTTCTGCCATTTTTCGGATTCCTCGGGGCTCTGAGGCACAATTTCTCCGCCTTTTTCCTTGAAATAATCAAGCCCTTCCTTATCGATATCGTCCCAGCCCTGGCCGGTTTTAACGATCCATTCCGCATTGATCGTGTTAATAATACCTTGAATTTCCGGTGACAAGGCCTTCCATTTCGCTTTGTTCATCATGACACCGAAAGCCAGCGAATACGATGTTGAATAGTTCTCGGTCATGTATTTTGTAACTTCTCCCAGTTTCCAGCCTTTATTGGATTCAATCGGATAGAGGGCGCCGTCCACAACTCCTTTATGCAGCAATTCATAGGATTCATTCATGGGTTTACCCACGGGTGATCCGCCAAGGGCAGTGATAATGCTGCCGCTGGTTCCGGTCCCTCTGATTTTAAGACCTTTCATATCATCCAGAGTGACCACTTTTTTACTGACGGTATGAAGAAGGCCAGGGCCATGGGCATGGAGATACATAATCTGGGTATCGTCAAATTCTTTGGGTTGGAATTTGTTCAGGACCGCATTGGCCACCCGGGTTGCCTGGGACCCGGATTTATACCCCATGGGAAGATCAATGGCTGAAGCGACCGGGAACCGTCCTGCCGTATAGGACAGTACGGTAAGCCCGATATCTGCTATCCCGCTGATGACCCCGTCATAAATCTGGGGACCTTTTGCCAGGGAACCGGCCGGAAAATATTTTATCACCACTTCGCCATTGGTTCTTTTTTCAACTTCAGCACACCAGCTCGCTGCAAGCTGGCTTTGGGTGTGGGTAGGGGGAAAGAAATCCGCATAGGTGAGTTCGGTTTTAGCATATGCACTGAGAGTAAAAACAGCACTCAAGCAAAAGATTAAAAAAGATAGAAACATCGTTTTCTTCATTTTGTTATCTCCTGAAAATGTTAAAGGTGCCACTGGGAAACTCATTTTTTAGCCTGGGTTTATATACTCGTTTTTTAAGTTTTCGCGGATTCACCTCCTTTCAAAGGGATTATGGGTGCGCTGCAATTTTACGGGTTGGAGGACAACGGGTGATCCGCCAAACCCAATGTAACCAGATCGCAAAGGTTCAGCTCCATCATCTTTACGCTGGCCAGCGCCCTTTTTGAATTCCGGGACAGGGCCGGGAAAGAAGAGGCTGATGCCTCCAGCTCAATTAATAATGCTTTGATTTTAAGGATATTGTCATTGAGTTGATTCAGGTCCAAAACGGTTTTCATGGTCTGACCTCCTTTTGTGCCGTATCTTTTTTCCTCAGATCCTTGAACCGTTTTGCCTTGGCTTCATACCTCGGCAGACTGCCGTAATCATAGTATTCAATCTGATATCCAAGATTTGTTTTCAGCCGGAGCTGATCTTTTAAACGGTTTTCAACACTGAGTTGCGTGATTTCAGGCAGAAGTTCCACCTTGAGCTTGATCCGGTCCACATCCCCTTGTTTATCCACAACCACTTCAAATTCATCGCCAAGACCGTCAATGGACCTGACAACTTCCTCGATGGCGGCCGGTGAGATGAGAACCCCCTTGACCTTTGTGATATCATCGGCCCGGCCGAGGACCCCTCCCCGGATCAGCCTGAAGGAACGGCCGCACGAACAGGACTCCGAATCCCACTCGATGATATCCTTGGAGTCAAACCGGATACAAGGCTGGGCAACCCGATCCAGGGCCGTAATCACCATTTTTCCCTTCCGGCCCGGTTCTTCGATGATCTCACCCGTCTCCAGATCTTCAATCTCCACAAGAAACATGGCTTCATTCACATGCATGCCGCAAGGTTGTTTTCTGCATTCATAGGACCAGGCCCCGATTTCCGTTGCCCCGGAATGGTCAAATACCTTTGCGCCCCAAGCTTCTTCCATTCTTCTTTTGGTGCTGGGAATACCGGCCCCCGGCTCTCCTGCGCAGGTGATCTTATTGATGGAAAGCGTTGCCGGATCAATACCCATCTTGTTTTTTGCCACATCCGCCATATTCAGCACATAGGTGGGCGTGGCCATCATGGCCGTGGCCTTTAATTCCCTGATTTTCAAAATACGGGACTGGGTATCCAGAACGCCACCGGGAACCACCTCGCACCCCAGCTTTTCCGCCGCATAATGCCCGGCCCAGAAAGCCACAAAAATATTATATCCAAAGGGAAGAAAGACCCTGTCGCTGGGCCGGTACCCTTGAGCCCACAGGATAAAAGACCAGCACTCGGACCACCATTCCCAGTCCTGCCAGGTATCGGGCTGATACACCGGCTGTCCCGTGGTGCCGCTGGTCTGGCGAAAAACGGACACCTCTTCCAGGGGAACGCAAAGGGCATCCCCGTAAGGAAAGGGGTCCTTATTCTGGATTTCCCGCATCATGGATTTTTCAACTTTTGGAATTTTTTTAATATCATCAAAGGAGCGGATATCGTCCGGCGTTAAACCGGCCTTGTCATACAAGGCTTTGTGGAATTTTGAACGGGTATAGGCCCAGGTGAGTATCTGTTTAAATTTTTTAAACTGTAATATTTTCAGCTTTTCCCGGGGCAAGGTCTCAAGGACCGGGTTCCAGTATTCCTGATCAAGCATTTTCCTTATCCTTTTTTGATTTAGTGAAAAAAATATCCTTAATCACTATCCTGATAAACAAAGCTTAACAAGAGGTATATTCCAGGGGTAAACCAGGTATAAAATATACCTGTTATTTTGAAGAAGACAAAAAGGTCCTGAGGTTGATGCTTTGGTTGGTGATCCCAATTTTTCTGCGGATGCTTTTGCGGTAGAATTCCACGGTTTTTTCGGACAGGTTTAGAATCTCTGCAATATCCTTGGTTGTTTTTCCGAATTTGACCATATTGGCCACCTGGATTTCCGATGGCGTCAGGTTCCTAAATTCCAGGGACATCCGGTGCAAAAATGGGGAGACAATATCATGAAGCGTGGATTCCATGATATCCAGACACCCTTTTTGCCGTTCATCCAATTCAGATCCCCGCATTTTTTCAATAAAGGGAATCACCAGTTCCCTGATATTTACCAGCATTCTTTCTTCCAGCAGGGTTTTGTCCTCTTCTCTTTTCTTTAAGAGGACCCGAAGAGCCGTATTCACTTCTTCAAGACTCTGGGTCTTATTTTCAATCTCCTTTGTCCTTTGCCGGACCCTGAGTTCCAGAAGATTTTTTTCTTTTTTCTGGGTGGAAATGTCCGTGACAACCGCAAAACTTCCCTTGAACCGGCCCTCTGCATCAAAATAGGGGGTGGGTGTCATGATGGAATGAAGAGGGGACCCGTCCTTTTTGATCCAGACGATCTCATAGGGATCTCTCCCTCCTTTTTTTCTCTTTTCAAGCTGATCCAAAAGAATTTTTTTATTCTCATCATCCAGGAATTGATCCACTTTCTGGCCAATGATCTCATCCCTTGACCGTCCCCACATCCGGCAGAGCGTCTCATTGGCATAAGTCGTCACTTGGTGTTCATCGATTTCGCTCAACCCGTCTCCCATGGTTTCCACAAGGGTCCGGTATCGCTGCTCGCTTGTAAATAATGCGCTTTCCCTGTCGGGTTTCAGTTCTTCACCGGGCATCTGCATACAAAATCATTCGATTTTTCTCCCTGCCGTTTTTTCAATAACTTCAATAATCCACCCGCCAACAGCTTTTTTACTGTTAGTGCCTGTTTGCTTTTTAACCAATTTCAATTCAAGCTCGGCCCTTGCCATGGTTTTATGCCCCCCGGCGGAGCCGAATGCCGAAAAGGCCTCTTTGGCCGTATTCCCCGCCCCTTTTCGCAAACCATCATTGCGGATGACAATGATGAGTTTTTTTTCATAGATTCCGGATATGATGCTCCAGTTGATCTTTGACAGGGTTAAGAAAAAATCCGCAACCACCACAAGCCCGTCAGGCTTTGAAATATTTCCGGCATGAAAAAACACCCGGTTGTTGATCACCTTTCTGTGTTTAATGGCCCCTCCCAGAAAATCAAGGTCTTCCTGAGTTAAAGTAGCCCTTTCCACCTTTGTGACGATATTATTGTCCGCGAACCGGTAAAGATACTGGAAGGCCTTAATATCTTTCAGGCTTGCGCCCCGGGTAAAATCGGCCGTATCTGTTTTAATGCCCAGCATCAGGGCTGCTGCAAGCTTTGCCGAAGGTTTGATGTTGCGGGTCTTCAGATATTCGGTCATCATGGTGGCGCAGGCCCCGTAATCGGACCGGATATCCACATAGGAGGCATCGCCGTCATAGGTCACCGGGTGGTGGTCAATGACGGCATCAAAGGTAAACCCGGAAAACTGTTCATTGTGGCCGGGCTGTGAATCTATGATGACAAAAGCGTTAAAATTTTCTTTATTCACCTTATCCAGCTCCACCAGGCCGGATTCCGTATATTCGATCATGGCAAGGTTGTCCGGACGGGTGATCCGGTTGAAATGGGCGATGACGACTTCCGCCGCTTTTCGCCACAAGAGCCGTTTCACCGCCATGGCGGATGCAATGGCATCCGGGTCGGCATTGATGACGACCAGCACCTTTGAATTACCGGTGAAAAGGGCTAAAAACCGCTTGAGTTTTTCCTTGTTGTTCATTGCGCTCTTTCCTTTTTATTGCTGCTGAAAAACAGAGTCAGTGTGATAAAGGCATATCCGATAATGGCCGGAACGGCAAATACGCCGTAAAAAACGCCCAAGGGAGCAAGAACAAGGGCCGTCAACCAATGGACGGCAATAACGGTGGGTGAGTGCAGTTTGATGGGAAAATCATCGAACCGGCAGATCACGGCAAGACCGCAAAGATTCCAGCCGTAGAGGGAGGCAAACACATGCATGTGCAACAGCCATTTGGTCTTGGCAGGATCGTAATCCGGCGACATCTGCAATAATATATAGGCGATGCCTGAAACGGCCGTGAAATTCAAAAACCCGATTCCCGAGGTTAAAAAAAGTTTCTGCTGGATATTATCGGCAAATGTTACATACAGGAAAAATACCGTGACAACGGCAAAAAACAGGGCCGACGTGACATAAATCTGGGGGATAAACCGTTCAAACAGGATAAACACAAAAAAGATGATGACCCCCAGGGTAATGGTCCAGAAACACATTTCCATCACGATTTTGGTTGATGCGCCTTCCATCTTTCTCAGCATGGAAAAGACAAGGGACAAGGAGATAAGGGACAAGGGAAAGGAAAATCCGAGGAAAAACGTATTGAGGGTCAGTTTTTCCATATAGATCAGCTTGAGGTATTCATTGTTGAGAATCACCAGGGAAGCCATGATTATCCCTATGGAAAGACAGAGCAGGGATGCCTGGTGAAATTTTTTAGACACGGATTCCTTAGAACTGAAAAATGAAAGGGGGAAAAATGAGAATTCTTCAATCCTGATTTTCTCCACCAAACAGGCCAGGGGGATGGATACGGCAATGGTTATCGGATACAGCATTAAAAAAGCAGATATCGCATAGATGATGGATCCGGAAAAAAACAGAAGAACGGTTCCGGATATCCGGGCCCTGGCCTGGGTATAATAGAGCAGAATGGTTCCCCCGGTGCAGAGATTGAACAGAAAGATATGAAGCCTTTCAAAACTGTACTGTTCTGCTGGAAAATAAATATTCATAAACCCAAAAATGAGCGCTGCAATCATTAAAATAGAGAAGAGAAGTTTCAATCTATTGTTCATGGCGTAATTTAACCGTTTTCCCATCGTCCCAGGACGTGTCTCAACGCCGGGACAAGTGTCTCATGCTGATACGAGAACCCATGGTTTAAAAGCTTTTCAGGTTTGACCCGGGCGCTGGCCAAAAGGGTCTCCTGTCCCATTTCCCCCCATAACAGCCGGGCCAAAAACGCGGGAAATCTGAAACATAATTTTCTTGAAAAAACCTTTGCCAGGGTGACCGAGAATTCTTGGTTTGTGACCGGATGGGGCGCCGTCAGGTTTACAGGACCCTGAATAGCCTCGGAATTCAATATATGCAGAATACCGGACACGGCATCATCCATACTGATCCAGCTCATATACTGCCTGCCGTGGGAAAGGATTACCCCGCAACCGGTTTTAAACGGCAGCGCCATCCTTGCCAGGGCGCCGCCGGCGGGGGTGAGAACAATCCCGATCCTGAGCTGAACCGTTCGGATTCCGGCCGTCTCCGCTTCCTTGGCCTCATCCTCCCATTGTTGACAGACCCGGGAGATAAAGCAATGCCCCGGAGCCGAAGATTCCGTTAAAACCGTGTCTTTGCCTTCCCCGTAAAATCCGATGGCCGATGATGAGATGAATACGCTTGGCTTGTGCTTTAGGGTTTTCATCTTTTCCACAAGAAGCCGGGTGGGCATAATTCTTGACTCCAGAATCTTTTTTTTCTGCTCGCGGGTCCACCTCCCCCTTGAAATATCCAGCCCGTTTAAATTGATGACGGCGTCGATGGGTCCTGCTGATTCCAGGTCGAGGTCTCCCTTGCAAGGGTCCCAGAAAAGTTCGTCCTTCTGCAGGCCGTCTTTTTTGCGGACAAGCCGGATCACTTCATGGCCGCGGGTTTGTAAAAACGGAACAAGGGCGCTGCCAATGGTGCCGCTTGCACCGGAAACAAGGATTCTTTTTTTCGGCATATTTCCTGAATAGTGTTCAAGGTCATATTTGAGCACCCTGTGGCGGTAACTGAACATCCTTTCAAATTCTCTTTTAGCATACCCGTAAAGGGGCCTGCTGAGAATTCCAAAGGGCAGCTTAAATTCCACCCGGTCTTCCATGACCATTCCGTAGGCCCCGTCGGAAAGAAAGCGGTGGGTGTGCTCCCATTTGGAAAACGGCCCCTTGACCTGACAATCCTTAAATTCCTGATTTTCCCGGTAATCAATATGTTCGGCCACCCAGAGCCGGGGTATTTTAAAAATTTGAATCCGGAAAGTGACCTTCACCCCTTTTTGAATCCCTTCACCACACTGGGAGACGAGTTTCATGGGCGCCCAGGGAGGGGTCAGCCTGGCGATGGCCCCATTTCTTTCATGCCATGAAAAAACCGTTTCAACCGGAGCATTGATCCGGGTCTTTTTTATATAAATATCACTCTTCATGACTTGCTCTTAAATTAATTCATCCATTGATTTTGCGGTTCTTATACTATAATAATAATTTTTAAGTTTAAACCCTTTTTATCGGGACAGGGATTTAATATTCCCAAGGCACATTCTTTGCAAAGTCTTTGCAAAGTTGTTGTGGATGTTGCGTGAACCTGAATGTCGGTTAGGTTTTATTTAATGAGAACAATTAACGGATGTATAATAGGAGGATTTACTATGAACAAATATGAATGTTCTGTATGCGGCTATGTGTATGACCCTGCCAACGGAGACCCTGACAACGGTATCGCGCCGGGAACTTCATTTGAAGACCTGCCGGAAGACTGGGTTTGCCCCCTTTGCGGGGCTGCCAAAGAAAATTTTGAAAAAATGGATTGATACTCAAACAGGGAGGCGGTTAGAAAATGTACAAACCCATTGAAATAGCGGATGGGATCTATTCTGTAGGATGCCGGGACTGGGATATCAGGGATTTCCACGGATATTCCACCTATGAGGGAACAACTTACAATGCATTTCTGATTCTCGGCGAAAAAAACATCCTCATTGATACGGTCAAGGAAAAATTTGGGGATGAGCTTATTTCCAATATCAGCAGAATCATTGACCCTAAAAAAATTGATATTGTCATCAGCAACCATACGGAAATGGATCATTCCGGCGCCATCCCCAAGGTGCTCCATGCCATTGGGAAAGACACACCCCTGTATTGCTCGAAAATGGGAGCCAAAAACCTGAAAAGCCATTTTAACCGGGATTTTAATTTCAAGGTGGTGGGAACCGGGGACGAGCTGAAAGTCGGCAACAGGACCTTTTCCTTTATTGAGACAAAAATGCTTCACTGGCCGGACAGCATGTTCACCTATCTTGTGGAGAATGCCATCCTGTTTTCCAGCGACGCTTTTGGGCAGCATTATTCCGGGGATAAATTCTTTGATGATGAAATCGGAGATGAGATCATTCCCCATGCCAGAAAATACTATGCCAATATTCTGCTCCATTTTTCACCCCGGGTTCAGACTCTCCTGAAAGATGTTGCCAAAATGAACCTGAAGCTGAATATGATCTGCCCGGATCACGGCATCATTTGGAGAGACAATCCTTCCAAGATCATTGAGGCCTATGACAAATGGTCCAAGCAGGAACCGGCAAAAAAGGTGGTCGTGATTTTTGATTCCATGTGGGAAAGCACCACAAAGATGGCAAGGGCCATTACCAGCGGCATAGAATCCGAAGATGTGCATGTCAGGCTCATGAACACCCGGAAATGGCACAGAAGCGATATCATGACTGAGATCATAGATGCCGGCGCCATTGCCGTGGGATCACCCACCCTGAACAACAGCATTTTCCCTGTTATTGCCGACGTCATGACTTATATCAAGGGCCTCCGGCCCCAGAATAAAATTGCAGTGGCATTTGGTTCCTATGGATGGAGCGGAGAGGCCGTCAATATCCTGAACAAGGAATTTGCCGAAATGAAACTCGATATTATTGACGAAGGTATAAAAATTCAATATGTTCCGGATGAGGAAGATCTGAACAAATGTTTTGATCTGGGTGTAAAAATAGCAAAAACATTAAAGGAAAGGTTATCGTAAATAAACGGATAACCCGGAGGAAGCATGACAAACGAATTTAATGCAGACGATATATTTGAAATGGCCGTAAAAATTGAGCAGAATGGCGCCGTGTTTTACCGGGATGCAGTCGGTCAGGTTGAAGAGAAAAAAAATAAGGATTTTCTTCTGGAACTTGCCCAGATGGAGGATGAACATGGAGTTATTTTTTCCAACCTGAAAAAAGAATTGACAGCCCAGGAAAAAATAGTAACAACCTTTGATCCTGAAGACGAAAACATCCTTTATCTGAATGCCTTTGCCGATTCAAAGGTGTTTTTCAAAAAGGAAAAACCAGACAACAATTTTAGAAATATTTTACACTGCGCCATCCAGACGGAAAAGGATTCCATTGTCTTTTATCTTGGCATAAAGGAATTGGTTCCGGAAAAATATGGCCGATCAAAGATAGATACCATTATCAAAGAAGAAATGGGGCATATCCGGCTTCTTGCAGGTAAACTGGCCGAGCTTTATTGAGTTTTATGATATCGCGTAACAAAAATCCCCTGGTGGTCTTAACCATCAGGGGATTTTTGTTTTCAGAAAAATAAAAGGGTTAGGCTTTCCAGAGGCCGTGAAGATTGCAATACTCCCTTGCCACAACCTTTGCCGCATCAGTCTTAAACTCGGCTCTGGGGGCATCGGTCGGTTTCAGCATCTGTCTTTGAACAAAGGTATTATCCTCTGAAGCAAGCTCAATCCATTCAATCCAGTGATCATTTCCCATGGGATGCGGCACGCTGCCGACCTTTACTGCATACCCGCCCTGAATTTTTTCAATGACTGGCACATGCTTTTCCTTTGCCGCGTCCACCGTATTTTCCACCAGCCTGTCCATGGGCTGGCCGCAACACATTACCGGCGGTTCTTCTCCGTGAAGAACCTGTACAATATTTCCGCATTTGCCGCATTTGTAAATACCCATCTTTTCAGCCATCTACGATCTCCTTTATTTTAATGTTGAGGTTAACAAATTCATATCAATGATAAAAAACACGTCTACCCCGCAAGGTTCAACCCGTTTTTATTTTCAGGGAATATACCATATATATCCAATCTAAAGTTTATTTTCCACAAAAAATTCCGGTTTTTTCATACTCAATAAAGTTCCGAGCATCCTTTGGGTTAGCTCCTCTTCGTTTTTTGTTGCAGCTTTAAAAATGGAAGCCATCTGATAATAAATCTCGTTTTGAGATTTTATGGCAAAATAGGAATGTGCCTGATGCGGTTTTTTCAAATTTTGTTGTTTGCCTCTTTTTGAGCGAGTCATATGTCATCCCTCCTGTATTTTTTCTAAAAATTAATACAGCAAACATCATACCAGATGATAAAAAAACCTCCATTTTTCTGAAATGCTTCCGGAACAAGCGCCAGACATGGAATAGAACTTATAAAAACCAAAACGAGACAGTCATGTCTCAAAAAATCGTATCAATCCCGAAAAAAACAAGACAACTCTGTACTGACCAAAGCGAAAAAGAAAAAAATTGGAACAAAAGAAATTCGATTTAAGAATCAGATAATGTATCCTAACAGAAAAAGAATTGGTATTTCAACCCATTTTTAATCAAAAGGCTCTTTTTTATAAATCCTGAAGGCGAAAAAAAGCATGGAACTCCCATGGGGCGGATCAGACTAACCCATTTGCCACTGTTTTCTGATCTCCTCCATATGATCAACCAGAATCCCCATATAGGTTTCTTCCATTTCAAGCATGATGTGGTCTTTTTTCCTGAGCCATTCCGACAGCCAGGCAAACCTCAAGGCCAGCACATATTCCGGAAAAAATCGCCGGCCTGTTTCGCTGATCACAGACGCCTTTTGGATTTCTTCCAGAAAGGTCATGACCATGGGCATCCCCAGGCCATTGGGGTTTTCAATCCCGGCACAGCCAACAAGATTGGCCGCATCGTACAGATCCGGCTTGATGCCGGTAAATTCCCAGTCAATCACGGCCTTTATCTTATCCTGATGCCAGATGACATTCAAGGGATGAAGGTCTCCGTGACAAAAAGAAAGCGGCAGATGGTCATGGGCCTGCATAAACCCGGATTCAAGGAATCTTAAAAAAGGCAAAAATTTTTCATAAACCGGCCCATCATGAATTTTCATCTCGCTGAAGAGTTTATAAATATAGGCTTTGAGGGAAAAATGAGGAAAGGATAAAACCGTTTCAATTCCTTGGGAGGCCCTTTGCATCCGGGCCAGAAACAAGGCGAAATTTTTCCCCATATCTGATGAATCAAGATAATCCGGTCTTTTTAAAACTGTTCCGTCAAGAAAAGCAGAAATCTGAAAACACTCTTCCCTGAAAAACGGCAGGAATTCTCCCTGATCCGATTTCCGGTATGGCAGGGCTTCAAAAAGTCCCTGGCAATTCAGAAAAACAACCGCCTTTGCCACCTGATCCCGGATGGAAAATTTCTTTGCCGGGAATTTTTCCAGCAGAAAAAGCCTGCCGCTCCCATCCTGAATCACGGCCCGAGAAACTGTCCGTTCCGGACTGCCCGGGATCTCAATATCTGTTCGAACCCTGTTAAATTCAATTTTCCATCGCTGAGAGAGCCATTGAAGGAATTCTCCCTTTGACGGATCAGAGAATTCTTGCAATGGCAGACTCCAATTGTTCCCTTGGCAAGGCACCCAGAAGGGTGTCCAAAATCCGGCCGTTTTTTACGAGGAACAGGGTGGGAACACTGGAAATGGAATATCTGGATCCGATTCCGGTATTTTCATCCAGATTCAGCTTGGCGATCTTCAGCCTTCCCTTGTATTTTTCCGCGAGCTGATCAAGGATCGGGCCAACCGAACGGCATGGCCCACACCAGGGCGCCCAGCAATCCACCAGGACAGGGAGTGCTGATCCCAGCACCTCCCTGTCAAAGGTAGCATCGGTAACGTTTACGGGACGGCTTAAGATGTCCTTTGGCAAAACTGTTCCACACTTTCCGCATTTTGGGGTTTCGTTGATTCGTGATACCGGAACCTTGTTTTTTGCCGAACATTTTTTGCATACCAATATCAAGCTGTCAGCCATGATTGTCATCCTTTAGATCAAGGCGGTAATACTTTTCCCATAGGCCTGGGCTGCCTGGATACCGCCTTGTACCCAGCTTGCCTTAAGCATCAGGGGACCTGATACCATTTTCATTTCATAAATATTGGCCATGGTATCAAAAATCCGGCCGGGGGCCTCGCCGCTCCAGCCGTAAGCACCGAAGGCTCCGCCGATTTTGTCTTTGAGTTCCGCCCGTTCCGCAATAAACAGAATCTGTTTCATGGAAGTGATCATTTCTCCGTGATAGGTGGCGGACCCAAAAGCATATCCGTCATATCCCTTTAAATCTTCTTCAGTCTTTATCTCCCCGGTTCTCTTGATCACGGCCTCATGACCTGAGATGCGGACACCTTCGGCAATCAGATCCGCTATTTTTTTTGTCTCATCGGTCCTTGACGCATACACAATCAACACTTTTCCCATTTTTCTCTCCTGTTCAATTCTGGTTAAATAAAATTCTTGAATCCGCCATCTTCAGGTTTTTTGTACCCGTCATAAACATGGCTTTTTTCAATGTCTTATGAACATGCTCCAGATGCAATTTTACACCCAGGCTCCCGGCTCCTACGGCAGCCCGGATAATGTCCCGGCCCAAAAGAACTGCATCGGCCCCCAGGGCCAGCATCTTTAAAACATCATACCCGGTTCTGACGCCTCCGTCGGCGGTGAGGATCACTGATTTTCCCACCTTTTTGCGGATCATGGGCAGGACCGTAGCCACTCCTGGCGTTGAATCCAGAACCCTTCCACCATGGTTGGAGACAGCGACGACACGAACCCCGGCATCAACACATTTCTGCGCCTCTTCCGGCATCATGATGCCCTTGGCAATAAAGGGCAGCGAGGTAAACCGGACCAGCTCCTCGATATCTTTCACACTCTTTTTAAACACCGGCTGGCCCTGGCGGGCCATGATGGTGGACCCGCACCCGTCCAGATCCACGCCCACAGCTTTGCACCCATATTCTTCCGCCGTTTCAACGAGTTTTTTCAACACATCCTGGGACCTGGGTTTGAAGATGGGTATCCCGTATCCGTTACAGGCTTTCATGGCATTAAGCGAAGGGTGGTCTTCCCGGGTGTAAAACCAGGTATCTCCCCGAAGGCCCATGGTTCCCGCTTCTTTTGACCCCCTTAATACGGAAATACAGAACTGGGTTTCATCCAAGGCCTCATTGTATTTTTGGGCTCCTGCCGTTGAAGCTGCCAGCACCGGAAATTTAAGATCCACCCCGAGAAAGGAGCAGGAAGTATCCGGTTCAAAATGATCTCCCAATACCGACATATTAAACTCAATTCCGGCCAGAGCCTCGGTATTGGCCCGGAATGACCTTCCCTGACCGGCCCCGCCAAGGCCGATGGGTTTTCCATAGGCTTCTCTCTGGCAGATCTTATCAAAATTGCCGTCACAGGACGGATAGGCCGCACAGATGCCCTTGAGTTTTGTTCTGGCCATGTCCCTGACCTGCTCCAATGTCCCGGGCACCTCCTCCATTTTCATAATCATCCGGTCATCGGCCCGGCAGACCTCGCAGGAAGCGGGTTTGTTTTCAGCCTTTAATATTTCATGACAGACGGAACAATACCATTGATTCATTCCTGATCTCCTTTTTTTGAGTTGGGCTCTGCCAAGAATATCATTAACATAGCATCCTTTTCCATATCTGTTTTCTTTGTTATGTGTTTTTTCCATTGGAGCCGTTAACACGTACAATGCAACATAGCAAAATTCAGACCATGATTATCAATTTTTGTAATTGAATCCTGAATTGTTTTTTCTGAATTTTAACCTTGCCAATATGGCATAAATTGTGCAAAAGTTTATATCTTGTAACATCTGAACAGAACCGTTTCTAAAACCTGTACCGTTCTTAGGAGAAACACATGACCGAAAATAATACAACCTTATATGCATTAAGTACATGCAGCCATTGCAAATCAACCAAAAAGCTGCTTTCCGAATGCAATGTGGAATTCAATTATATAGAGGTGGATGATCTGGAAGGCGAAGAACGAAAAGCCATTATAGCAGAAATCAAAACCCTTAACCCGCGTTGTTCCTTTCCGACCATCAAGATTAATGATACCGTTATTGTGGGGTTTAAGGAAAAAGAAATAAAGGAGGCATTGGGAATTCATCATGAAAGTTGAACAACTGTATCAGGCATTAAAAAAATCCCAGGAAGCCAAGGACATCTATTTTAACAAGGACAAAGACCTTGTGTTTGAACTCCTTGAAGCCCTGTTGCTGAACAAGGACCGGTACGGATATATGGCCTGCCCCTGTCGGCTGGCCTGCAACGACAGGGAAAAAGACAAGGATATCATCTGCCCCTGTATTTACCGGGAACCGGATTTAAAGGAATATGGTACCTGCTTCTGCGGTCTTTATGTGTCAAAAGCCGTGCATCACAATGAGATGGAAACGGAATACGTTCCTGAACGGCGACCCCCTGAAAAAATATTCTAGCTCCTGAGGTAAACCTGATGAATGAATGTATGCCTATTCTCAATACCGGCCTTCGGGGTATTGACGTGGCCAGCTCAAAAATATGTGATGTCCGGGGCAAGGAAGGAAAGCTGATTTACAGAGGGTTTCTGATTCAGGACCTTGCAAAAAAAGCCGGTTTTGAAGAGGTTAGCTTTCTTTTATTGTATGAACGGCTTCCCAATAAAGAAGAACTTTTGGACTTCAGCCGGAGCCTGAAACAAAAAAGACGCATCCCGGACAATATATTTACGGTTTTAAAGGCCCTGCCGCCGACCATGAATCCCATGGATGTGCTCCAGACGGCTACCCCCCTTCTGATTCAAAATGATAAAACCGTTGGCGAACCCGGCATTGAAAATACCCTTTACAGCGCCGAAAACCTAATCGCCGGGCTGGCAACCATTACCGCGGCCTGGGACCGGATCAGAAACAACAGGAAAATTGTTCCGCCCCATGATGATCTGAGCCATGCCGCCAATTTTTTGTATATGCTCACCGGTGACATTCCTGATCCTGAAACCGCTCAGTTCTTTGACACTAGCCTTGTATTGCATGCCGAGCATTCCTTTAACGCCTCCACTTTCACGGCAAGGCAGGTGGCCTCCACCCAGGCTCATATTTATGCCGCCGTATCGGCAGCCATCGGGTCCCTTTCCGGCGCCCTCCACGGCGGGGCCAATGTCCGGGTCATGCAGATGCTGAAGGAAATCGGGTCAAAGGATCATATCGATGCTTATATCAACCGTGTGCTGGACTCGGGCGAACTCATCATGGGACTCGGCCATGCCGTGTATGAGACCGATGACCCAAGAGCCCTGATCCTGGGCCCTATGAGCAAAAGAATGGGAGAGATTGCCGGGCAACCCCTCTGGTATGACCTTTCAAGAGAGCTTGAAATTAAGGCAAAGGCCGCCTTTAAGGCCAAAAAACAGCGGGAGATCTATTGTAACGTGGATTTTTACAGCGCCTCCCTTTTTTATGCCATGGGAATTGCCATGGACCTTTTCTCCCCGGTCTTTGCCGTTTCAAGGATCAGCGGGTGGTCGGCCCATGTGATTGAGGAACAATTTGCCATGGCTGCTCCCAAGCCGTTGCTCTACAGGCCGGGAGCAACCTATGTGGGCAATTATTGCGGGCCTGATGAATGCGTGTTTTTGGATCTGGATAAACGTTAACCCAAAAAGGGAAATTTAATCATGAAAGTCTGGCAATGCACTGTTTGCAAATATATTCACCGGGGGGAGGAACCCCCTGAAAAATGTCCTGTCTGCGGTGTGGACAAAAGCAAATTTATAGAAATTGATGAATCCATGATACCGGAACGGCCTGTTCGAAAGGCTGCTGTAAAAGAGGCAGGGCCTGCGGCAGCCTCCACCGCTGCGAAGGCTGCCCCTGAGCCTCCGAAAAAACAAGCTCCGCCGCTCCCGGAAACCGGTTTTGAAAAAATCAAATCCATGGCCCTGAAGCATCACGCCCACCCGGTTTCCGTGCACACACCCAACGGTATCCTGCCTGTTGCCGTGGTCCTTTGGATCCTGGCCTGGATATTCGATTCCGAACTTCTGGCCAGGGCTGCCATGATCAATATGGTCTTTGTGGTGCTGGCCTTTCCAATAGTCCTCTCTACAGGGGTTCTGGAATGGCGGAAAAAATATCAGGGAGCGCTGACCCCCCTATTTAAAATCAAGATTCTGGCCGCAGCCCTGACCACGGTGTCCTGTGTGATCAGCCTGATCTGGTATCTTTTTGACCCAAAGGTTTTGTCAAGCCCGAAGGCCTTGGTCTTCATCCTGGTCAATATCATCATGGTGGCGGCGGCCGGTGTAGCCGGATTTATCGGCGGGAAACTCGTGTTCAAGGATTAGATTTCAAGAATCAGACCCACCGGACAATGATCCGACCCCTGGACTTCATTATCGATAAAGGCTTCCTTGACCATGCCTTTATCGATAAGGTCCCGGGTGACAAAAAAATAATCAATGCGCCAGCCGGCATTGTTTTTCCGGGCATTAAACCTATAGGACCACCACGAATATTTGACCGTATCCGGATATAAATGGCGGAAGGTATCCACATACCCATTCTCCACCATGCGGTCCAGAACATCCCTTTCAATCCTTAAAAACCCGGAAAATTTTGAATTGGGACCCGGATGCTTTAAATCGATCTCATTGTGGGCCGTGTTGAAATCCCCGGTGATGATGAGACTTTTGCCCTGACTGCGCAAAGTATCGGCATGGGCAAGAAGCCAGTCATAAAAATCCAGTTTATATTTCAGGCGGTCATCACTCATCTGGCCATTGGGGAAATACACATTAAACAGGGTAAAGTCCTGATAATCCAGTTGGATGACCCGGCCTTCACCGTCAAATTCAGGCCTGCCGAAGGATGTCGTGACGCTTAGCGGGGCTGTTTTCGAATAGGCGGCCACGCCGCTGTATCCTTTTTTCAGGGTGGAATAGGCCCAGAAGGACGCATAGGGCGGCAAGGCAATCATCTCTTCGGTCCGCTGGCCCTCCTGAAGCTTTGTTTCCTGTAACAGGAAGATATCGGCATCCAGATTCCGTATGGTTTTTGTAAACTCCTTATTCATGACGGCCCTGAGCCCGTTCACATTCCAGGAAATGATTTTCAATTGTGTTTTATCCGGCATAACTGTTCCTGTTTTTGTCTCATGATACACCTGTGTCCCGGTAAACTGTCCGCGCTCAGGCCTTTTTCAGAATAATCCGGGCATCGGCAATGATGCACCGGTCTTTTGTGCAGATAACGGGGTTCAGGTCCACGGAGTCCATATCCTTTTCCAGCGTCATGATGAGGTGGGAGAACCTCACCAGGGTATAGGTGAGAACCTCCATATTCACCCCGTCCCTGCCCCGGTATCCGGAAAAAAGGGCCTTGGCCTTCAGGGAGTCTACCATGGAAAACACATCTCCGGGCTTCAGCGGCGCCATGCGGATGGCCGTATCATTATAAATTTCAACGGAAGTCCCGCCGATGCCGAGGACCACCACCGGGCCGAACTGGAAATCATTTTTTGCGCCGACGATGACCTCAAGACCCTGAACCATTTCTTCCACCAGGACGGCTTCGCAGCCCTCCAGCCCTTGAAGCCTTTCCATCTCTTTTTTCAGACGACGGCTGGTGGTGATCCCGGTCACCACGGCCTGGTATTCGGTTTTATGAAGAATTTTCTTGGAAACCGCCTTGGCCACCACCGGGCCCTTACTTTTTCGTAAAAACTGTTCCGCTTTTTCAAAGGAATTGGTGAGTACAAACTCGGGGATATCCAGGCCCTGGGCTTTCATGATCGCCTTTGCAGACGGCTCCGGGACCCACCCCAAATCCTTGTGAGCCTCAATGAGGGTTCTGATTTTTTTCTTCAGCATGGTCTGCACCTCTTCAATGCTTTTGCCATAAGGACGGCCCCGTCCACAGAGGAAGCCACCGGGATATCGTTGAGTTCAAAGCCTTCGATGATGATCCTGTATTTCTCCTCGTTGGGGACGTAGGCGATCATGGGTTTGCCCTCATTTCTGGCCACCTGGCTGAGCTTGGCCCCGATATCGGCGGAAACGCCCGGTGAATAAGGAATGAGCAGGGCCAGAAGACATTCAATCCCCTTATCCCTGGCAAGATGGGTGGCTGCCGTCACAATATCATTGTCCACGGAACTTCCGGTCAGATCCAGAGGGTTGCCCAGGGAGATGATATTCCGGATTGCCGGGGATACCTTTTCCCGGATGGTCTCCATGGTCTTGGGGTCCAACCGGGGAACCGTCATGCCGTGAAGCTCGCAGGCATCCACGGCAATGACGCCGTGTCCCCCGCTGAGGGACAGCACCCCGATATGGCCCTGAATGCCTTTCTGAAAACAGCTCAGGGCTTCGCAAAAGGAGGTGAGTTCGTATTCATTGTCGGCCTCGGCCACGCAATGCTGTTTCATGATGTCGGAAAAAACCCGGTAATCTCCGGCCAGGGATGCCGTATGGCTGGAAACGGCCTCCATTCCTTTTTTGCTTTTCCCTGCCTTGAGGACGACAACGGGTTTGCCGCATTGTTCAGCCTTTTGGATAAAAAGGCGGCCTTCCCCTTTTTCAAACCCTTCCACATAAAAGGCAATGACCTTGGTTTCAACGTCTTCGGCAAACCAGTCCAGCATATCGGTTTCACGGAGAAAGGCCTTATTGCCGATGCTGACCGCCAGCGATACGCCGATGCCCTGGCCTGCAAATTTAACCATCTGGTCCACCAGGACCCCGCCGCTCTGGCTGATAAATCCCACATTGCCTTTTTTAGGCCGGATGATTCTTTCTCCGGGAAGAAAAAACGTATCCACGTGATCCGGCGCATAAATGCCAAGACAATTAGGGCCCACAAACGGAAAGCCGGCCTCCCGTGCCATATCCGTCAACCGTTGCTGCAAGGCTCTGTTTCCGGCCTCGGCAAATCCGCCGGAAACAATGACGGCGCCCTTAACCCCCTTTTGTATACAGTCCTCCATCACCTTTGGCACAAATTCGGCTCGAACGGCAATGACGGCCATATCAATGTTTTCTTCAATATCGGCAATGCTCCGGTACAATTTTTCGCGGTGAAGCATTCCGCCTTTGGGGTTTACCGGAAATGTCTTGACGGGATACCTCAGATTATTTTTCGTATAGATCACATTGGCCGGATGATTGTCCTGGGATGTGGAAACGCCGATAACAGCCATGGTTGACGGCTTGAAAAGATATTTCAGCTCCATTTTCCTTCCTCTTGTCGGGATTGATAAAATGATGCGCTTAAAACCGGAGCACAATGTCATCATACCCTTTTCGCCATTTGGGAGCGGAAAGGGATTTGCTCTCATCAAAATATCCAAAAGCGATGAGCAGGGGAATATAAAAATTTTCCGGAATATTGAATTCAGCCATGACCTTGTCGTGATCAAAGCCATCCATGGGATGGCTTTCGATACCCAGGCTTTTGGCGGCGAACATCAGGGCCATGGCAAAAAAGCCGGTGTTTTTGCAGGAAAAGGCCTGAATGGTTCGTTCGTTTTTCCCATACAGTTTTGTCCTTGCCTTTTCAAACCAGTCCCTCTGTTTTTCCGTCATGGTGCCGGCCTTGATGTTTTCCCGGAACACCCGTTCAACGGTTTGATGTCCTTCAAAAAAACCGTGGTTGTCGGCCAGGACGATCATGGTGACCGGGGCCGTGCTGACTTTTTCCTGGTTCATGGCGCATTTTTGGAGCCTCAGTTTGTCTTCCTTGTCCGTTAATATGATGAGGTTCCATGGCTGAAGATTAAAAGAAGAAGGGGCTTTGGATGCCATTTCCACCATCTTTTTCACCAGAGAGGGGTCAATGGGCTTGTCAGGGTTAAAAAAATTCACGGCGCGCCGGCTTGATACCATTTCTTCAAAATTCATTTTCACACCCTGTAAAACAAGATTAAGGGGTGGCCGCAAAAAGCGATCACCCCTGTTCATTTTGAAAATCAGCCTTCCTGGCTGGCCAGATAATCATCATACATGGATTCCAGCCCCAATTTATGCTTGGATTCTTCCTGAACCAGAATCATAAACAGTTTTTTGGCATCTTTGTTGTCTGTCTGGTCTGCCAGCATGGTGTAAAGCTTAACCGCCTTTTCTTCTCTTTTCATGGCAATCTTAAGAATTTCAGGCATGGGCATGCCTTCCTGGTATTCGATTTCCACCATATAATCGCTTATTTTCAGATCCGTGATTTTTTTAAACTGATAGGAATCAATTTTTGCCTTATTGCCGGAGATGTCGGAAAGAAGGGCCACATGCTTTTCCTCTTCCTTGGCGAATCTTTCAAAGGTTTCTTTTAAAGATGCCCGTGTTGCTTCCTTGGCCAAAGAAGAATAAAACTCAACAGCTTCTTTTTCCTTGTCAATGGCAAATTTTAATATTTCATCAACCGATCCAAATTTCATGTTTCCTCTCCTTCGTGTGTTATCGTTTACATACCAGGGTTATAATTAAATTTTTACAGCAAATTGCATACCATATCCATCCGAATTTTCCTACTATACATATAAATCCGGCTAATTTTCAATTAAAAATTTATTTAGTGAAAACATACTCAAGGGCTGAACCGACATCGGTAAATTTAAAATCATAACCAGCGTCCAGCAGATGTCTGGGAATTGCCTTCTGGCTTTCCAGAAGGGCAGCGCCCAGTTCCCCCATGACGGCCCTGACCAAAAAGGCCGGGGCCGGGATAAAGGCGGGCCGGTTCAGGGCCCGGCCCAGGGCCTTGGCAAAGTCTTTCTGCCGGACCGGAACCTTTCCCGTGAAATTGAAGCTTCCTTCCAGTTTCTCATTTTCAAGAATAAACCCGGCGGCCCGGATCAGATCGTCGATATGAATCCAGGGAAACCAATGCCTTCCGTTTCCCAGGGGTCCGCCCGCAAACAAGCGGAAGGCCGGGGCCATTAACGAAAGGGCCCCCTTATCTCCCAGAACCACACCAAACCGCATGACGGCTACCCGGGCCCCTTTTTCTTTTGCCCGGAGCCCTTCTCTTTCCCAATCCGTGCAGACTCGGGCCAGAAAGCTCTCTCCAGGGGCGCTCGCCTCCGTCAGTTCATCCTCGCCCCGGTCCCCGTAAATTCCAACGGCAGAAGTGGTCAACAGCGTCTGCCCTGCCCCCGGTTCAATGGCGTTGACAAGGTTCCGGCTAGTAAGAATCCGTGAGTCATAGACGGCCTGCTTGTATTTTTTTGTCCAGTAGCGGAATATATTCCGGCCGGCAAGATTAATCACAATATCAGCGGCTTTCACATGGGCCTGCCAGTCACCGGCCAGGGTGGTATCTGCACTGACCCATTCAAAGTCCGGGGAAAATTTTGACAGCGGATGGGATATGGATGTTCCAAGGCCCACAACCGGGTGACCCTTTGTCAGAAAGAACCGGGCCAGTTTATTGCCGATGAATCCTGAAGCACCTGTAATCAATATTTTTTTCATGATTTCGAGTCCTTTCCATGATTTTAGGGATAAAAAGAATATTAACCATATATTTTTAAGATACAACGGCATCAAAAACAAGATCGGCCCTTTTATTGATTTTTTGTTTGTGATATATCACGAATAAGGATGACCATGCGAATTACCCTTTTTTAAGGCAGAGGAATATGTCCCTGAATCCCTTGAACCATCAATCCGTTTATGAGAGCCTGTTTAAACACTCCTATTCGATCATGCTCATCATTGATCCTGAAACAGGTCAAATCCTGGATGCCAACCTTGCAGCCCTGAAATTTTATCAGTATTCGGAAAAAGAAATCCTGGCCATGAAAATGTCGGACATCAATACCCTGTCTGAAAAAGAAATACAAAGCGAAATGGAAAATGCCCGGCTGAACAAACGCAATTATTTTAATTTCCGGCACAGGCTGAAAACCGGCGGCATCAGGGATGTGGAAGTCTACAGCGGCCCCATTGAATTTCAGGACAAAAAAGTCCTCTATTCCATCGTCCATGACATCAGTGATAAAAAACTGTCCCAGGAAACCCTTAAGAAAAGCGAAAGCACCATCCGGGCCATGATCAATGCCACCCGGAGCCTGGTATATCTTTTTGACATACAGGGGGATATCATCAATCTGAATATACCGGGCGCCCTGCTGTTTGATAAACGCCCCGATGAAATGATCGGTAAAAATTTTAAAACCTTTTTTGGTGAACAGGACTTTTCAAAACTGAGCCTGCTGGTCGATGAAGTGGTTGAAAACCAGGACCCCATCAGCTATCAGAAAGAAAGGCGGGGCCGGTATTTTGATGTCCATCTCTATCCTGTGTTTAATGAATCGGACCAGGTGGACCGGATCTGTGTGTTTGCCAATGATATCACTGACCTGAAAAAAACCGAAAAAGTATTTACCGCCATTGAGACGGCCGGCGGCATCTGCCATGAAATGAACCAGCCCTTGCAGGTCCTCCTCGGCAATCTGGAGCTGTTGCGGATCAATATGGAAGAAGACGACCCCAACCAGAACCTGATCAGTACAGCCCTGTTGCAGACGGAAAAACTGGGCCGGATTACCAAAAAACTCGCCCATATTACCCACTATGAAACCAAGGGATATGTCAAAGGCACGATTTTCGACATTGACAAGTCTTCGGAAAACCAATGAAAACCTCGGACACCGCAAAAGAGGACAAAGAGGTTTGGCTTTGTCCCTTCTGCCGGACCGAAGCCCTCTGTGTCATCCTTGAGAACAAAACCGTCTTCGCCATCAAAGACGCCTCCCCCGTCAGCCCCGACCATATGCTGGTTCTTCCGAAACGCCATTGTTTAGACTATTTTCACATGACCCATGAGGAAAGATGTGATGCCCATGACCTGGTTGAAAGGCTTAAAACCCTGATCCTGGCCCGGGACCCGTCGGTACGGGGCTTTAATATCGGCGTCAATTGCGGAGAAACCGCGGGCCAGACCATATTTCACGCCCATGTCCATCTCATCCCCAGAAGAGAAAACGACACCCCCCATCCCAGGGGAGGGGTCCGCGGGGTGATCCCGGACAAAATGAATTATTAGTTTTTTTGCAGCTTGACTTTTGTTTTTTTTCTGAATACAACCAGATCTGTTCAGGTGCACATCGTGCTTAAAAGGGAACTCCTGTGCGAATCAGGGACGGGCCCGCCGCTGTAAGTGGGGACGAAGGCTTCCAAAAACACCACTGTCGATTAAAAGCCGGTAATTAAAGGCTTAAAAATCGGCGGGAAGGTAGAGGCCTGCCGGATGATCCACAAGTCAGAAGACCTGCCGGACAAATGGGTGTATTCCCCGCGGACAAGGGAATCACAATGATCTTAAGGAAAAAAGGGATACCCCGGGATCGAGTATATATCGGTCCGGGGTTTTTTATGGCTCCGGACCCATGGATTCAATTTTTAATCGTTTAAGGAGCTATCATGAAAAAACTTATCCTGTTCGTATTGTTCACCTGCCTGATCCTGCCCACCGCGGTCCTTGCCTCGGGCCACGGCCATGAAAGGGAAATGAAAAAAGGAATTCTCCTGGTGGCCTTCGGGTCAAGCGTTCCCGAAGCACAGATATCCTTTGACAACATCAACAAACGCGTTAAACAAGACTTTCCGGACACCCCGGCATTCTGGGCCTATACCTCTTCCATTATCCGGAACAAGCTGGCCAAGGAGGGAAAAATTCTGGATTCCGTGCCCATGGCCCTGGCCCGGATGACGGACCAGGGATTCACCCATGTGGCCATCCAGTCCCTTCATACCATTCTAGGAGAAGAATTTCACGATCTTGCAAATACGGTCAAAGCCTTTGAAGGCCTGCCCGATGGCATTGAAAAAATAACCATCGGCGCTCCCCTTCTTTCCTCTGAAAAAGACATGGAAGCAGTCACCAATGCCATCCTTAAAAATATTCCGGCCCATCGCAAGAAAGGAGACGCCGTCCTCCTCATGGGCCACGGCACCCCCCATCCCTCCAATGCCTTTTATGCGGCCCTGATGTTCCATCTCCAGAGAAAGGACCCCCATGTCTTTGTGGGGACCGTTGAAGGATCTCCCGATATCAACGACATCATCCCCATGCTCAAGGAAAAGAAACTGAAAAAAATTTTCCTAATGCCCTTTATGTCTGTTGCTGGGGACCATGCCCGAAACGACCTGGCCGGTGATGAAGAAGACTCCTGGAAATCCATTCTGACAAAACAGGGATTTGAATGCGATATCACCCTGAAGGGCACGGCAGAATATGAGAATATGATTGATATCTGGGCCAGCCATTTAAAAGAGGCCATGGCCCATTTTAAATAGGACGGTATCAGGCCTCGATGGAGACGTCTCCGGCGTTGTAAATTAGGATGACGTCTCCGGGCAGGTCCACGGCGCGCTGAAGTTTTGAAAAAAGATCTTCCGGGTCGCCGTTGCCGCCCGGATTAAATCCGATGAAAAGCAAGGCCGATGGCTGCATACGCCGACGAACGGCATGGAGCGGGGTTTCGGTCGGCACAATGACCAGTTCGGCGTCAATCCGGGCCTGGGCAAGCATTGCACGCATTTCCTTGTCGATATTCCCGATATCGGCCTTGCGCACAACCGGCCGGATAATGCGGATGGGGTGGCCTCGCCATTCCCGGTTCTTTTTGAGCATAAAAGCCAGCAGAAGCATCAATTGACCGTTTTGAGCGGAATCCCACCACAGGTTGATGGTCCCCTTTGGAATGATTGTTTTTTCCTGTTCCTGTTCAGTGGCCACGATGATCAGGCTGCGCTTCATCTCCACTACGGTCTGGATGATTTCCCGAAAAATGCCGGATTTTTCTGCATCCTGGCTCCAGCCGAGCAGGATCGTGTTGGGCCGCATCCCGCCGATTCCATGGCACTGGAGAAGGGCCTTGACCGCACTGTGAAGATCTTCCTCCACAATCACGGCCGGAAAGGCGGGGAGTTCCTCTTTGAGAATGAATTTGCGCAGGAGGATTTCAGCTTCCCGGCGGCGGTCAAAAAAATCTTCCAGCTTTCCCCGGATCACCTGCCCGATGGAAACAACGCCGCTGTCAACGGTAAACCAGCAGGCGTATTCGGCCAGGTGTAGCCGGTTATAGGCCCCGCCGCTGAGGGCAAGGATGGAGGGCCGCCAGTTCTTGGGATGATAGCGTTCCTGTTCCAGGCGCAACAAGGCCTTGCGGGCCTTCTGAAAAGCAAGGCCGCCGTCGAGATCGCCCCATTTGACCCTGATTTCCGCCCGGGCAATGAAAAAATACAGCGCAGTTCCCAGAACCAGGGCCACGGCGGCCCACAGGATATTGATCAGAAACATGATGCCAACGCATGCGAGGGCGCCAAAAAACGCAATGGACCAGTGGTTGAAGCGGAAGGTCGGACGAAAACTGGGATTGCTTGACCGGCCTTCGTAAAAACAGGCCAGATTCACCGCTGCATAGGTCATCAAAAAAAACATGGTGATAACCGGTGCAATGGTATTCAGATCTCCGGCAAGGATACCGATCTGGGCGATGAGAAAGGTCAAAACGGTTGCCCTTCTGGGTTCTCCGGCAGGGCCGCTGCCGCGGCCAAACCACCTCAGAAAGTGGAAGATATTGTCACGGGCAAAGGCCTGAAGAATCCGGGGCGCGCCCATCATGCTGCCCAGAGCCGAAGAAAGTGTGGCGCAGAATACCCCGGCATAGATGAGAGAAGGGAAAAAAGCGTGGTCTTTCATCACAAACCCCTCACCCAGCAGTTCCGGCCGCGGGATGGCCCCGGCCATCAGGACACAGATCCCGGCATAAATCAGGGTGGAAACACCGATGGCGGCCAGGGTGCCGTTGGGAATGGACCGGCCCGGATCACTTAAATCTCCGGACATATTGACGCCGGCCATGATGCCTGTGACGGCCGGAAAAAAGAGGGCAAAAACCGCAAAAAATGAATATTTCGGTGTCCATTCCGCCGCAAGATTGGCACCCAGGACTTCCAGGGAAAACCCCATTCCTGCGCCCATGAAAAACGAAAGCACAGACAGCAGAAGAACGGCAAGGATACCGTATTGAATGCGGATGGTCCAACCGGCACCGATGTAGACGCAGATGAAAACAATGATATGGATGATGGTGCCGACAGTCCTGAAAGAAAGCCCCATGCCGGGAAAAGCTGAAAAGATGGCCTCGGTGAACCCGATCACGTAGAGCGTGACAGCCACGGCCTGGGCGATATAGAAAAAAACGGCGATCACACCGCCAAATTCCACACCAAGGCTCCGGCTGATGAGATAATATGCCCCGCCGCCCCGAACCCGCATATTGGTCGCAATGGAAGCCACGGACAACCCTGTAATCAGTGAAATCAGTTTTGCGGCAGCCAGAATAACAAGGGACTGCCACAATCCCGCATATCCGACCACAGTGGAAAACCGCAGGAACATGATCACACCGAGGATGGTCAGCAGACTGGGTGTAAAAACACCGCCAAAGGTGCCGAACTTTTTTGGCTGCAATTCTTCCGGAGGTATTTTGTCTTTCACGGTATTGCCTTAATGCTATGTGTTTCAGATGAAAGACGTCAAAAGAACTGTTCTCCGTGTCGCTTTAGGCTCCACTGAACCGGACTTTCCTTTACATCTTTATTTTCGAGCCCTTGTATCCCTATCTTATTCAAAACGCCGAAGCATTTGTCAAGATCATAATAAACCCAAAAAAACCCGGGCAATGGAACCCTTGTCCCAATAAAGGAACATTTTCTGTTTTGCATCAGATGCAATCTTTACAAAGCCTGAAAGGATGCTATAGTTTGGCCATGGGCTTCTACCCGAAAAAAGGCAAAGCCCATGACCAAAAAAATCAAAAAGGATCATAGATGGCTCACGACTGTGCAAAATGCCTATTCAGGGCAAAATATGATAACAGGCCCGATTCTATTATAGGGCGGTTATGGCGGTGGCATATCAATTGGTGCCCCGGATGGAAAGGATACCTGCGCTCTCTGCCTCCCGGTGAAAAAAACAGGGTAGATCAAACTTACGGCCTGGGAAAGCGCCCCATTTAAAACGGAGGAAGAAATGGAAATCAAACTGGATCACCACAAACATCACCATACCCATGACCACAGCCATGACCACAGCCATGACCACGATCATAGCCATAGTCACGGGAAAGAAGAACACAATCATCCCCACCGCCATGAACACGCCCATGGCCACCCACATTCCCACAGCCATGGAAAGGATCATGAAGACCATGACCATGAGAACGACCACGGGGGCCATGACCATGATCACCCCGGCCATGAAACAGAAAAACATGACCATAGCCACTAAGGGCTTGAACTCATCGGTCTATCGTAAAAACCTATGCGCCTTCTTCTCAAGGCTCCCTGAAATTGCAGATCACCCTGGTTTTTGAGTCGGCGTGAGCAATCAAAAGCAGATTATTCCGTAAGTTTCACCGGAGTGACAAAGCCGGGCGGCTTAACGGCAATCACGGAGCAGTCCAATTGATCAAGAATACCCTCTGCGGTATTTCCAATGATGAATCCCGGGATTCCCGTCCTTGCAACCGTTCCCATGACAACAAGGTCGGCTTTCAGTTCTGTTGCTGAAGAAGCGATCATTTTCTGGGCCGGGCCGTTTGGCAGATGGAGCCGCGGAGAAAGGCGGTCATAAAAATTCTTGCCGATAAGG
>Ga0208373_1000373_pt1 | contig 80594 bp, 74 predicted proteins | sample RifOxyC2_FD_184036 | JGI IMG/M metagenome (GOLD analysis project Ga0208373, IMG submission 184036) | Soil microbial communities from Rifle, Colorado - Rifle Oxygen_injection C2 (SPAdes) | ecosystem: Environmental > Terrestrial > Deep subsurface > Rock core/Sediment | place: Rifle, Colorado...
AGACGAAAAACCAAAAATCACCAAACAAATAATAATCACAGTCAATTTGAAGGCTTTTTTACGGAATAAACTAATTACCGAGTAAAATCCAATGGCAGAAATAATCTGCCAGCTTCCCATCATAAACATCGCCCGTCCGGCATGTGGTGCCTCGGCAGTAATGCTTGACGGTAGCGGTGCAATAAATGCCCATAAAAACAGTATTAGTAATTCCTTTGATCTTTTTCTAAAAATAAAGATTACACCCGCAATAAGAAAAACAATATCCAAATAGTAAAATTCCCCTGTTACTTGAGCCGATAAGCGGGGATTTTTATCTCCTCTTATAATTAGAAAATCAGGAAGAAAATGTAGCGAATATTGAGCTGCAACCAAATTAATCTGCCCAAATAATTCATTTTTATTTAATTTAAAAGAAATAGTTTGAGCAGCCCTGTCTATCCCCAGGGCATGAGGGTTTAAGAATAAAATAAACGAGAAAAAAACTATCAAACATATTGAAAAAAATAGCTGCTGCCCGGAAAGCTTTAAAAGTTCTTTTCTATAGATAACGATTAAAAAAAATATAAATACCGGAATAAACATTTTTGGCGCATTGTAAGAAAAAAAACTCAAGATAAAACAAATAAATGCAAATAGTAAAAACTTTTTCCCTTTAATAGTCAACATAAATAAATAAAACCCCAGCATGAAGAAAAATAAAGCCAAATTAGCCTCATGATTAAAATGCGAGAAATGGATATTCATGGGGGAAATACTTAAAAAAAATGCTGCCGCGAGAGCTATCAAATTATTGTTAAGCAAGGCTTTTGTAAGAAAAAATAAAAGTATTACATTAAAAACTCCAAATAAAGCCACTGGAAGCCTTGTGCTAAATTCCGAAAGTCCGAAAAGTTTTACTGAAAGAGCTGTTGCATAAATATCTACCGGGTTTTTATATTCACCAAAGGATTTAAACATCAAAGGAAAACCATTGCCATATTCATCCTGTCCGAAATTGGCAATAGTCCAGGCATTATATCCAACAGCAGCCTCATCCCAGGAAATTGCCGGCGGAACTTCGCTAAGCTTAAAAAAACGTAAAGATACAGCCAATAAAATAATTACTATTAAAGCTATTTTATTTTGTGTATTCATAAACATAAACTGCTACTGACTTATCCGGATTTAAAATAACTTCTTGGCTTTGCATCTCATCCATTTTATCAGTTGGATGAGCAAAAATCAGACTCTTACCTTTTGGAAGATTATAGTAATCAATATTTGTAAAACTAAATTTATTAAATCCTTTAACAAGCGAAGTTGCTTTCCTTATTGTTTGATTATACCGAACTTCTTTTCTAAAGTTAATCGGGTCATATTTTAGATAAAAGAGCGCAAAAATATATGGCTGATTGTATCTATCCGATATTACAATATTGTCAAAACTATCAAATTCTTCCACATGATCTAAAAAAATTCTCTTGTAGCCATATTGCCAGTGTTCTGCCGCTTCCTTGTTATAACTAAACAAGAATTTAAAAAAGTACCAGCCAAAAGAAAATACAAAAAATAAAATTATTATTATAAAAAAATTATTTACAACTTTTGATTTAGCCTTTGTTAATGTCTGATAGAAAGAATAAATTCCAAAAGAAGATATAATACTGATTAAAGGAGCTGACAAAACCGACCGCAGGGCATGAGGAGCCTCTCTGGTAATGGCAGATGGAATAAAGGAGATAAAAAAAAGATATATCAGGATTAAATTTTGCATCTTTTTTGTTTTATAAAGAGATAAAAGTCCCATTAAAAGGAAGGGGAATTCTACTAAATAAATTTCCCCAAAATTACTTTGCTGGCTGCGTAGATTAACATCACCGCTGGTAAGTAAAAATTTTGGATTAAAATGGGCCATATAATTAGTTGCAAAAGTATGAAAGATCTGAATATTTTTCTTCTGACTGTCAAATATGCCTATCACATCAAGTCTGTTACCCTCACCTTTAGAAAGAAATTCAATAATCGGGATAAATCCAAAAATCAGGATGCCAATTCCCAATATCAAACTTATTATTAGGACTTTTCTGGATTTATTTCTATGTATAAACAGTAGCAAAAATAATCCGGGAAGTAAAAAAGGGAGCAAAACCCGGAAACTATTATAACTGTATGCGCTAAAAACAAAAGATAAGCACGAAAGTATAATAAAGACTGATGATTTTTGAAACTTTAACCAGAAAAATATTCCCAGTAAAAAAAAGAATAGTCCTGCTGTTGCTTCATAACCGGTTCTGGAAAAAATAAAAAACCAGGGGGAGATAGTAATAAAAAAACTGCTAAATAATGCTACTAAAGTATTATTAAATAACCTCTTTGCTAAAAAATAAGTTAAAATGACTATTCCCAAAGAAAAAATAACTGATGGCAACCTTACCGCAAACTCATTTAACCCAAAAAGTTTAACAGAAACCGCTGTTGCGTAAATATAAACCGGCAACTTAAATTCCCCAAATGCCCTAAAATGCAGAGGCAAAAATTCTCCCCACTCGTCTTTACTTGTTTCCGCAATAGAATACGCATTATATCCAATGGAAGCTTCATCCCAATAAACCGATGGGGGAATCTCGGCTATTTTGTAAAGCCTGGTCAATAGAAAAAGAAGTATTATTGCAAACAACAAAATTTTTGTCCAAGTTTTATTCATTTATTATCCACAATTTCAAAAGCCGGGCTTCCGTCCAGGAAATTTATTTTGAGAAGACTTCTACCGCCATAAGGGAAATCCCCGGGTTTTCCGATCAACAATATCTTTTTGTCTTTGTATCTTTCTAATATATCTTTTTGCTGCGTTCCTTTATCCCCTAAATCAGGAAAATAAAATTTGTCAAAATTTAATACCCTTACCCAGTTATTAGTTTCAAACCTGACTAAATTAGGATCATTTTGATACTTGCTTGGGTCATAATTTAAATAAAATAAGGTAAACATGTGCGGCTCCCCGTAGTGGCGGGTAAAAACTATCAAATCATATTCATCCTGGTGATCTTTTATATATTCAACAACCTGCTTGTTTCCATACTGCCAATCTTTTGAGTATTTGTAAGGATAAATATTGTAATACTGATTTAAATAGTAAATCAAACTTAAAGCAACAATCACAAAAAATGCTGTAGCAAAAGATATTTTAAAAACAAAAGAAATTTTTTTAATTTTCTCAAGAATTATTACAAAACCAAATGCAGAGACCAATTGATAAAATGGCGCGGCAATCAGAGTTCTTAAGGCATGCGGTATACTGTCTCCTGTTGCAGAAACGGGCACAAATGCAAGTAGCAACCAAGAGATAAGCAAACCCTTAAATTTATGCTTGTATCTAAATAGACCCCAAAGGCCAATCAACAGAAACGGTGCCTGGAATAAATAAAGCTCGCCCATTTCCTGCACATGGTGTTGTTTATGGGGAGCGCCGGATAAAAATAAAAATTGAGGGGTAAAATGAGACAAATAATTTCTGGTAAAGTAAAAACTTAAATAAGTAACTTTATTATTAATTAAACGGGGCAGCGGGTAAGGTAACTTGGAATTTCCCCTGTTTTCATTAATCCTAGGGATCAGTCCCGGATCGTCTGTTATGCTAACTAACTTATATCTGGCACTTCTCTCTCCGGAAAAAAAATAAGGAGTAAGTGGAGTTAATAAAGCTAAAAAAATAATGAGTGAAAGTACGATAAATTTCTTAAATTTAATTAATTTTTTCCAATAGATAAAAAGCATGGCTACTAAAAACATCGGGGTAAAAATTCTGGCAGAATTATATGTAAAAACAGAAAGGGCAAACGGAATCATTGATATAACAAACCACTTCTGCTGCCTAAATCCTTTGATTAAAAACCAAATGCCCGCTGTAGCAAAAAAGGTAGCCAGGGATGATTCAAACGAGGCCCTGGTGAGTTGGATATGCCAAGGCGAAATAACCAACAAAAAAGCCGATGCCAATCCGGCTAAACTGCTACTGAATAAATTTCTTCCCAAAAAAAACATCACCAGGACTGTCAAAGTGCCATAAATTACCGGAGTAATCCGCACCCCAAACTCGTTTAATCCAAACAGGGCAATCCCGGGAACGGATAAATAGACTTGTCCGGGCAATTTATATTCCCCATAAGATTTAAAATGGACCGGCAGAAATTGCCCCCATTCATCTCTGCCTGAATTTAGCACAGAATAGGCATTATAGCCAATAGAAACCTCGTCCCAGTTTAAAGAAGGAGGAATGCTCGTTATCCTATAAAACCGCAGTATAAAGGCCAGAAGAATTATCAATATAAGCGCCAAAAAGACTTTTCTCATTAATTAATTAATTAATTTATTTATTTCTTACTAAAGCATAATCTGTTCCTTCGATTTTTTCCATCCTTATTTTAGATATATTTATCAAAGCCATACCTGTTGAATCAACAAATACCACACTCCTGTTAGGTAATAAATCATTTTTCATCCACTTCTCCAATTTATTTGGGAAATAGGCCTGTTCAAAAAATAAGAAGGCATTGGGATTTTGTAAAGGTATGTCATTTTGAATTAACGGTTTTAAATTATTTTCTTTTGACAGTTTTTCCAGTAATATAAAAACTCTATGGATAGGCGCAGCAAACTCTTGCTTCACTCTTTGGGGATAGTAGTACCAATAATCGTTTAAAAAATCTCCATAATTTAATGTCATCAGAAAAATTACAAGAAATATTGAAAAAGTTTTAAATAGCATATTTTTGAAAGCCAAAATATATTCAAAACCCACTGTGGCCACTGTCACAAACAAAGGTATCAGGCTTAACAACCTGCTTCCCCGGTGAATATTTGACCCCAAACCAAAAAATAATGGAATTGTAAAAAAGGCTGTTAAAACAAAAATTAAAAAAGGATTTCTTTTTTGAATAATTCTGATTATTCCTAAAATAAAAAGCGGCAGGGATGCAAGTAAAAATACTCCATGCTTGCCTGTAGAATGATATGGAGTGATGTCACCGGTGATAAACAAAAAAGAAAGGTCAAAAGAAGAAATATAAGGCATGATGAGTTCTTGATAAGAAGCAATGCTGTGTGGCCTAAACAAACCCAACACTGCTCCCGGGTATTGGCTTTTAACCAAAAATAACAGAATGATAAAAGGAGAGACAGAGATAATAAAGGTAAACCATACTCTTCTACGATCAATAAAATATAAAAATGATATGGAAAGAATGATAAGCGGTATAATCATCAGTCTTAAACCAAGATAAGAATAGAGAGCAAAACCCAAACTTACGGCCGCAAAAATAATATATCTTAAGTTCTGTTTTTTAAAGTATTTATAAAGCATTAAAAGCCAGAAAGATATAAAAGGTACCGGGGCAATATTTTCCAGAGCCAAATGAGATTGAATCATAATAATGGGGGTTGTTACAAAAATAAGTAACCCCACCAAGGCTAACTTAAATCCTTTAATTTGATTTATTAATAAAAAAATGAGTGATGCGGACAAAAACGCAAAAAATACACTGACTGCCCGCAATGTAAAATAAGATGGGCCAAAGAGTTTAAAGGCTGTAACTGTGGCATAAACAGTTACCGGTTGTTTCCAGTCAAAAGAATCCGTGTTGGAGGAAAAAAGCGGCAGAAAATTTCCTCTTGCATCTTTACCTGTTTGAGAAATTAAAACAGCATTGTAGCCAATAACAGCTTCATCTCCGTTAATACCCGACGGAACATCTGTTAGCTTAAATGTAAATAAAAACCAAAGAAAGGTAGTGACAACAAAAACAACAATTAGTTTCTTAATCATTTATTTTTCGGGGGAAGGTTTTAAATACTAGATAGAAAGCGCTTGAGGCAAAAACAGTTTGTAAGATGCTTCTTGAAAAATTATAATCTGCATTTATATTTAGCGTAATATTTTTTAGAGCAGGAAAAAGGGGAGAAAATATGCCTATAGTTAAGGAGGGATCAAAAAAGAAAAGCGAAGCAATCCAGGTTATAATCATTAAAAAAATCGGCAATAAATTTTTAAATCTTTCAAAACTTAAATCCAAAACCAGAAATGGAGTAACCCAAATTAACCACTGCGGATGGTAATGGGTAAAAATAAAAAATAACAGCAGCGGAATTAAGAAAACTTTCCATAGATTTATCCCACTGCTCTGATTGTTCCAAATATAGAGATAAAAAAGCAGCAGGAAAAAAGGAAATAATAAAATCGATTCTCCTCCCGATACCTGAATACCAGCATAAAGACTTTTTGAACTTTGACTCGCAAATAAAGCATTTGACCTGAAACTTTCAGACGAAAGATAAGGAAGTACGGAAATAAAATACGGCAAAGCTGCAATAAGCACTAATTTAATTCTTGTAATAAAACTTTTGGCTATGATTAGTAGCGGGATAAGAAGGAATACGGGGTAAAGTTTAAAAGCAATACCAAAGCCCAAAGCAAGGGCAGACCACTTAAGCTTTTTTTGTACTACCAGATAAAAAGATAGCATTGTAAAAAAAGCAGGGATAATGTCAAACTGGCCCATCATGTATGTAGCATAAAGGCTGATTGGATTAAACATCCAAAGCCCAAAAACCAATGCTTTCCTTTTTTCTTCAACCACTTTATAAAGCAGCAACCCTAAAGATAAATCAAAAATAAGATAGGGCAGTTTTAGCAGCCATATCCCCCAGTTTGATAAAAAATTAAATATGCCAAAAAACCAATAAATTAAGGGCGGATAGTTGAAAGTTGCCGCATCCGAGGAATAATCATACAGATTAAAAATGTGTCCTTCCCCTATCACTTTCCCGGCCACATGAAACACTGTCAAATCAGAATGAATTGTAGAAAAAGCTAAAAATAGCCTTAATAATATACCTGCTAAAAGAATAATTAGTATCTTGTTCATATTGTTTTGATTAAATTCCTAATACTTATCTCAAAATTTTCTTTACTAAAATTGCCGGCTTTTTTTATAGCTTCTACTGACATTTTATGCCATAAGGATTTATTTGACAAAAGCTCAAGGGTTTTGCTTTCAAAATCCCGCAGGTCGCTCCATAGAAAACCATTTATCCCATCATTAACAATCTCTGTAAGACCCCCTTTATCCACAACCACCGGCACAGAACCGCCTGCCATAGCTTCAGCCACAGATATTCCGAAATGTTCCATTTTAGTGGGTTCTTGCTCTCCAAAACCTGCAGCATGCCAATAAACGGATGAGTAGCCAAAAAGCTTAATTAGCTCCTCATAACCTAAATTTGGATAAAATTTTACCTCCAAATCTTTTGCTCTGTTTTTTAATTCTTTAAGATAATTTTCATCACCTTCTTTGGCAGCGCCAGCCAAATGTAAACTCCAACCCAAACTTTTTTTATTTTGCTTAAGTCTCTCAAAAGCTTTGATCAAAATCTCATGTTTTTTGTCTTTAAGATAGCCAAAAAACCGTCCGACAGACAGGATATATTTTTTCTTCTGCAGAGGTTTTATTGACTCCGTATCAACAGGCGGGTAAATTACTTTCGAAAACAATGGCCAGTTTTTTAAAGAATGATTTCTGGTAAATTTTGAATTGTAAATAATTAAATCCCATTTTTTTAATTTTATTTTTCCCCAGACACTTTGCGCAGGCTGACCCTCAATTGGCGATTGAATATGTAAAATGTTTTTCCCGGCTGTAGGATAAAAAATGCTCCCGTCGGTCAGATAAAACAAAAAATCATATTTTTTTAAAAACAAGGCTCTGGAAAAAAAACTGGAATCTTTCCCAATGGGAGAATCAACAATAATATTAACTTTATCCAAATTTAGATTAAATCTTTGGGAGAGATTTGATTTTAAATAATCAGATCCTATTTTTGTTAAATGTTTATCCAAAAGCAAATCAACATGGTGATCAAATGAAAGCGTTCCGGCAATAGTGGCAATGTATCTTTCTCCGCCTCCAAATGTATCCAAATAAGACGAATAGACTGCTATTTTCATTTTTTTAAAAACTGTTCATCTATTTCATCGTAGATTTTTTCCAAAGGCTTGGGTTGCTGCATTTGCCACAACCTGATGTAGGTAATAAACAGGCTAAAAACCTGCAAGAGAGCATCCATTACTCCAATAGTGCCGTTGAAAAAACCCTTTCTTTTAATTCCCTGATTAAATGTTTCAGAAATTAAAATTCTTAAAAATCTCCATCCGGACATTTTTGGATGACCTGCTTCCAGACGAAGCCTGGCATCGATTTTTGACCATTCCAAACTCTTTAAAACTATTTGATCAACATCTCGGTGAGTTAAATGAAGAAAAGAATTTTTTGTATAACCTAGCTCACCTTTAAATTTCGGATACTCATGTATCTTACCAACCCAAGTTTCGAAATCTTTTTTTCTAAGCAATCTAATTACCCAGTCTTTTTTATAAGAACCAAAGTTTATCTCTTTCCCAAAAATAATATTTTTTCTGGAAATGGCAAATGCTCCAAAATCAGAAAAAGTTATCGTAGCCTCTATTTCTTTCCTCAAATCATCCAATACTCTCTCGTCCGCATCCACATACAGTACCCATTCTCCTTTTGATTGTTCCATACCTTTGTTGCGCAAAGTGGCAAAATCTTCGTTTTGAAATTTAAATATCTTATCCGTGTACTCTTTGGCAATTTGTAAAGTTTTATCGTCTGAACCATTATCCAAAATTAAAATTTCATCTGCCCACTTGACTGATTCCAAGCATGCCCTAATTCTTTTTTCCTCGTTTTTGGTAATAATAATAATGCTTAACATGTTAGTTATTAAATTTCTTTAAAAAAGATTTAAATATATTTCCGTTTGATCCTGATTTTTTAAACCAATAATTTAATTCCCTACCGCCTTTGTTTTTAATAATTTCCAGCTCTTCCAGATTAAGTTCTTGCTGACCAAATTTTTCAATTTCCCATACTTTTAAATAAACTGCCAAAAAAGAAAAAGCCTGAAGCATGGAAAGAGCCAAACCGTGCAGCCCATCCTCAAAACCTCTACCAGCAAAAAATCTGCTTAAAAATTCAGATAAAGGTTTTTGGATTATATCCTGCCAACAGAATTTATAACCATTATTAATAAGCTCTTTAGCTTCTATGTCAGTATACCTGTTCATCCTTCCGATATATTGAGACAGATTATTATAATTATAGTGAATTAATGCCCATTTCTCTTCTGGTTCCAAATCAATACTCCCGCCTTCTATCTCCGGCTTACTGTGTATTTCATTTCTCCACTTAACCTTTCCCGCTTTAAAAAATCTTATTTGGTAATCCGGCCACCACATAGAAGTCTTCATCCATTTACCGAAAATTATATTTTTTCTCGGTAACTTTACACTACTAATTTGCTTCATATTAGCGGCAATTTCCTGCAGTCTTTTGGCTAAAGTTTGGGGAATCCTTTCATCCGCATCCAAAACTAAAATCCAATCTCCTGTTGCTTGAGAGATAGCAAAATTTCTGGCAGGCTCAACATAATCTACTTGTTCGTGAAAAAATATTTTGGCACCTAACTTTTTAGCAATTGCAACCGTATTATCCCCCGAATGCATATCACAAATAATAGTTTCATCGGCCCATGATACACTTTTTATGGCTTTTTCCATGTTTGCCTCCTCGTTAAAGGTATTTATTACAACAGAAATTTTCTGGGTCATCTCTAAATCTTACCAATTAAAATACATTAAGTAAAATTCACTCTTTTGGAGAAACTATAAAAAATGCCAGTCTGCCACTACCAAGATAGATTTTTTTTAATATTTCGGCTTCGGCTAAGTCATTTTCCGGTAAACTCCAAGGGCTTCCAATAAATAAGATACCTTTCTTAAACCGATCTTCTCTCCAATCAATTTTCCTAATCGTAAATTTGTCAAAACCAAAAGTATCTTTTCCAAAATGTTTAGCTTCTGTTTGATATTTTGCGGGGTCATACTTCGAATAAAAAAGGATATACATATGTGGTATATTTACTATATAGGGCGCCTCTATGCCCCTGTACGGATCATATACAATCTCTTGGTATTTATCTTTATTATCCAGCGCATACAAAACAGTCTCCTTTGTCCCCTCCATAAAAGCTTCTCCCTGTTGTATCGGAAAATGCACGGCAAAAATTAAATATGCTTGAATAAGGATAATAATTATAAAAAATCCATAAAAACTGAAAAAACCTAATTTAATAAATTTATTAGACAAACTCTGCGCTATTTCAAGAAATCTTTGTGCTCCTAAGCTTACAATTACAAGTAGTGCCGGCAAAATAAGCAGGCTTCTAACTGAACTTTGGTCGTTGTTTGCAAGGGATGCGGGTATAATCCCAAGTAAAATCCACAAGATAATTAATCTTGAGGAAATATTCTTAAATAATTTAATAATTCCTAAAAATAGCCATGGCAGCTCAAAAAGAAACAACACACCTAAACCTATGGTTCCGGGAAGTGTCATATTTAAACCTGTAAAAAATAAAAAATCCGGTTGAAAATAATTTAAGTATCTCTTAATCCAAAAGAAAAACAGCAGGAATTGCTCTCCAGCTCTTTGAATATGATCAAGTATCACATATCTTGTGAATTCAATATCCTGTGATAAAAAAACCATTCCTATTCTGGTACCGGCAGATCCAAATATTGTCATATAAAAAAGGGGGAGGACTAATAAAAAACTCCCCAATATAAATATCCTTATATTTGATATGTTTGACTTAAATCTTTTAAAACCTGTAAGAAGATATAAAAATATAAAGATTGGTATGAATAACCTTTGTGAATGATATGTATACATTGATACTGTTAAAAAAATTGACGCCCCTGCTGCCCAAATTTTTCCACCCTCAAACATTTTTAGGAAAAATAAGACCCCCAGCATTAGAAAAAAAGTACTCATAAGACTCTCTGATGCCAACCTGGAATAAAAAATATGCCATGGAGAAATAGCCAGTAATGCAGCACCTATTAAAGCAATGTTAATATTTTTCACGAGTTTCTTAAGCAGTAGAAAGAATACCGGAATTGATAATATGCCTGCCAATGCTGTTGTAAACCTTACACCAAATTCATTTAATCCAAATATGGCAATTGATGGGACAAGTGAATAAATTAGTACCGGACTTTTGTAATCTCCTGTTGATTGAAATGCAAGGGGCATAAATACCCCATTTTCATCACGGGCTGTTTTAAGTATTGAATAAGCGCTATATCCATATGAAACCTCATCAATATTTAGGCTGATATGGTTTTGGGTATTATTATAAAATCTTAAAAACCCCCCAATTAGAGTTAACATAGAGACTGTTAATAAGATTTTTAAGTTTTTGTTCATTAATCTCCAATCTGCAAGGCTCCACCAAGGTATCGTTCATATCTGATATACTCCCTAAAATTTATATCAAAAACAGTAACTAATAATTGAACTGAAACTAAAATTATTGTTAAAAACAACATTAATTTAAAAATTCTCTCTTTCCTGTTTTGAATAATTTTTATCATCCCTAAACTAATCACAAAAACAATAACCGGCTCGAAAAGTACCAAGCGGTTTAAGTTTACCAATGTTTTTGAGACAAAGGAGGGTACTAATAATATAAACGAAACTGCTAAACCATTTCTTAAGGCGGGGGATTTAAAAATCAAAGATAGACCATATAAAAAGGGGATTAAAAATCCAAAATAAACAGGGGGGCTGAAGGAAAATTTTAAGAGACCCTCCTGTCCCGTAAAATAAGTTGATGGCGTAAAATGCTTAATGGCTTTAAAAAATGCGTATTTTGAAAAATATATATATCTATTCTCTCCTAATTTTACTATAAAACTATACCCTGCTTTTCTTGACTCCCCCTGAAAAACATTGACAGCATTCATGTGTCCCGGATCCTTAAATAAAGCTACCTGATTATTATAAATATTTCCAGTTCCGGCTTGATTTTTGAAATTTGCAATAAGTAACGGTAAACAAAGAAAAGAAATTATGAAAAGCGCGGGCCGTATTTTTTTAAAACTCACAAATTTAATTAGACTTAACCCTGTTATAAGAATTGGAAAAATAAAAATACCTAAAACAAAACTATACAAAAATAAGATACTTCCTAAAATAAAAGCCGCCATCCCCCACCTGAATCTTCTTGATTTGATTAATAAAATCCCCTGAAAGATTATTAAGATAAATGTCAGGAGATACACATAAAAAGAATTTGTAACCACGAGATAAAATGACCAGGGGGAAAAACAGTAAATTAGTACGGGAATTAAAGCTAGATGTCCAATAATAAACCTTTTTGCAATCATCCAAATCAAAAAAATATTTATAGATCCGGCAAAATAAATTAGCCAATAGGGAATAATTACATTTAATTCAATAAGGTCAAAAAATATTGGTTTTTGCAGTTGTAACTGTATTGGATAAATTGCCCTTATTAATAAAGCGGAAAAAATTAGACTAAATCCATAAATAATTAAAAATAGAATATTCTCTTTAAGAAAAATCTTTCTCACTTGTATACTTTTTTAATTGCTAAAATCGACAGTCCTTTTTGATCTAGGATAGTCTCGTAATTTCTTATGGCATCTTTTAAATCGGGATTGCCTATAAATAAAACCGTTCCATCCAAATTTTCAACAAACTGATTGATGTCTCCTTTTGGAATATGGCCAATGTAAACATTATCAAATTTCTTAAATTTGTAATTGCCTATTTTTATATTATCTTTATTTTGAAGAATAACTTGTGCAGGGTCAACTTTACTATAAACAGGATAGGCAAATTCAATGCTGTCTATTGCATCTGAAAGAAAAATATATTTATATTTTGATTGGCCCTGCATTGCCAACCCTGATGCAACTTTTGCGGAGTATGACCAAAAATTGCTATATTCACTTGGGGCTAGAAAATATAATTTTTGAATAAAGAATGCAAACTGTATTATAAATACAAAAAATAAAACCGCAAGAATAATTTGCATTTTTTTATTTATTAAAAAATTCAGCCCAATGGCGGAAATAATCACCAGCGGAGGCAGCATGAAAGAGCTCCTCAAGGCGTGCGGCAAATCCACAATGGCCGTAGGAATAGGCGCCAATACCAACCAGGAAACAATAAAAACAAATATTTTTCTATTTTTTTGCCAAAGCGTTAGTAATCCTATAAAAATAAAAATTATTTCCACGAAATAAATTTCACCCATGGTCGCCATATTGTGTCTCGGGTTTCTATCCCCATGTAAAATTAAAAAATCCATGGAAAAATTTTGTAAATAATTACCTATCAAAACTTTTGCATACTCCACCGGTTTGTTGTGAAAATACGGAACCAGGTTTGCAGGCAAAGAACTAATAGTTCTTTCAAAGTTAATCTTTTGCAGGATTTCTTCTTTTAATTTTTCTTGAGAAAAAACATTGATCGCGGAAAATCTTACTTCTGATCCGCCAATGAAGGTTTGACTAAAAGCTAAAATGCCTAACAGGAAAAAGACAACCATTCCGGCAAAAAAATGCTTTTTACCTGCGCCGCCTTGATACCAAAGCAAAAGCGGCAGAAATAAAACAAGGCTTATTTTATATGTTGGATAAGTGTGCAAGGTTAATCCAAAACTTAAAGCAGAAATTAAATAAAATAAAGTATTTTCTTTTGCTTTGATGAAAAAATATGTTCCCAAGAGTACCAAAAACAAAGCAAAATGAGCTTCAAATCCTCCTCTGCTTAAAGCAATATCCCAAGGTGAAACTGCTGCTATAAATGCTGCGCAAAGACCTACTTTTTGCGAAAATAGTCTTTTACCCAAAAGATAAATCAATGCTATAATCCCTAACCCTGACAGAATTGATAGCATTCTTACAGCCAGAGCAGTTGGACCAAAGAACGCAACAAATGGAATGGATGCATAAACATAACCTGCCGGTCTGCCGGCACCCATTTGAAAAGTTAAAGGAAACCTGTTGCCCAGTTGATCGGATCCTGTTTTATAGAGAGAATAAGCATCCTGGACAATTGTCAGTTCATCGCCATAAAGGGAAAGCGGGTTGTTGGAAATGTTTATAACCCGCAGCAGAAAACCCAAAATCAAAATAACTGTTACAATAATTTTAGTTTGCATAAATTTTACCCGTTTATTATTCTATATACTATTACTTCTTTATTTTCAAACATAATTTCCAGATTATTTTCCTGAACATTTATCAATTTATCCAACTCATCCTTGGCAATATATAGATATTTTATTCCTTCTTCTTGCAGGAATTTTTTATTAAAGGAAAAATCCGTCTGCGCAAAAAACTCTTTTACCCTAGCCAACTTTTTATCAACAGGATAACCTGTGATTAATGCCTGCTCCTCCGAAGTAAAATATGTGCTTCTTCCGGTAAGAGCAGAAACATAGGCGGTAGAATACCAGGCATTTATTGGCCTTGGTTCGCTCTTATATTGATCTTTTAAATATTTATTAAATGGAATTGTTAAAATAATATCCTGCGGTTGGCTGTTTGTTCTTAGAAAATTTAACGCTTCCATCTGTTGATTGCTGATAATAGCCAGGGGTTTCCTGCCGGGCCCGTAAAACTCATTTAAATTTCCTATCACTGTTGGCACTGAAAACAAAACTATCATTAACAAAATAATCACCCTTATTAACTTTTTTTTAAACAAAATAATCATCTGGTAAGCCGACACTGCGGCATAAAAACCCATGATAAGCAAAGAATACTGAATAAATTGGATGTTGTTGTAGATAAGCCCTTTTTGCACAAAAATAGTCACCATTAAAATTCCCGTAAGAAGCGACGCAAAAAGCATTGCGTCAATAGGACTCCTGATAAGTTTTTTCTTAAATCCGTCTTTTGCAATACTGTAAAACCCCAATACTCTCATTCCAAAATTTCCTACTATAAATATCAGAAAAGCCGTTGTTTCTAACTGCGCAACTCTTAAATAAGCATGCCATGTTCCTTTGGAAAGATAGTGTTGTCTTCTAAATTCCATATCCATCCAACCCAGCTTATCCACCACCATGGTTCTTATAAACCACCATGGCAAAAACATTAAAAACGAGGCTGCTTCTTGTGAAGTCATGGCTTTAAAAGTTATAAAGTTAGCAGTCCCCAATGCTACGGTAAGCAGGATTAAATGCCATTTCCTTAAAAAAGACAGGTCTACTATCGCGGCAGCTCCCACACTCACTAGCATAATCAACCCTCCGGAAACCTTAAAACCGGCCAGTAAACCTCCTAAAATAAATGAAATAACTAACCAGAATATCCGCCTTTTTTGAAAATACAGCAACAGACAAAACAGTATTCCAACCAGAAAAATATGGGCAATGGCATGCGGGGGATTCCCTAATAAAGTATTTTCTTGAGAAGCCCAAAAAACCGTTTCGCCTCCAAATAAATTTTTATTCCTGAAAAAAGTTACAAAATAGCCAAAGCTGCCTGTAAAATATGTAAAAAATATTGCCAAGTAACCTACAGCTTGACTCTCTTGCCATCTTTTAACAAATGAGAAAACTCCAAGGCCGAAAAGGAAAGAAAAAATTATTGGAAAGAACCTAAAATACAGGTCCAGCGGAGAAAAAAACGGGAAAATCCGGTATGTTTCCCCCATTAAAACATCAACCAAAAAATGATAATTTAAAAGCTTTTCTCCTGAAAAAATGGGGTTTTGCGGAGGAAAATTTTTTCTAATCTCTTCCATTAAACTCACATGCCATAATCCGTCGTGGCCTTGGGAACTCCAAAAAAGCAGTCCTTCGGAGTAGTGAAATCCGCTCGGGAAATTGATAAATCCCTGGACTAAAATACCTAAAATAATCAACAACAGTAAGGACTTACACCGGATAAATATTCTCCATGGAACAAATAATTTTTCTTTATATTTAATCAAACTATAAAATCCGGTTGCCAGAAAAACCGGCAAAAGAAGCCATCTTAAATTAAAAACCCCCAGAAAAACAGCAATTCCCACAAAAATAACCAGCCCCAAAGAAAAAGCCAAAACTATTATTTCCTGATCCTCAAGCTCTTTTATTTTAGAAGATAATACACCGTAACCGGTGTTATAAAAAATAAACAACGCAAGAATTAAGAAAAAAATGCCAAAAAGAAAAGTGTTTGCTATTAACATAATTATGTCTTAAGCTTACTATAGAAATGACCCTAAAATCTATGCATAATTCATTAGTGTTCCGCTGTTTACTTGTTTTTGTAGCTTTCACCTTTTTCTTTACCATCAAAAGCGTTAATTATGACCGTTATCCCTTAATGGGTCATCTTGAAGAATATGCTTATTCCTGGATGGGAATTCATTTAATCGAAACCGGCATTCCCCGAACCTGGTCTCCAACAGGTAAATTCCCTGTTCAGGATATTGCCTTCAGCGGCAAAATAAAAGATTATAATGCGGAATTAAGCGTTGACATTCTCTCTCCTTGGCTTGATTTACCGCCGCTTTACGGCCTTTTGTCAGGAGGCGCGGCTCATCTTTACGGAGCTAATAAATGGTCAATTTTACCAGCCTCCTATATCCGCTTGCCTACCTTATTTTTTGCCTTTTTAACCACTATAATTCTCTTTTTGCTAACCAAAAAGCTCTTTGGTTTTTGGATGGCAATGCTATCTACAACCATTTACTCTCTCGCGCCGCTTTTTGTTTTCAGTCAACGGCTCTCTGTGGCGGAAAACGGCATTACCTTTTTTTATATTTTGGTTATTTATTTGACTATTCTCTATCTTGAAAAACAAAAGTGGTATCTGCTGTCATTTATGCCAATTCTCATTGGTTTAGCCGGGTTAATGAAACAAACCGGATTCTTGATTGTTTTTTTTATTATCTTTCTTTTGATCAAAAATAAATTATGGAAAGAAGCTGTTTTTGTTTTATTGGGGGTTGGTTGGTTTGTTGGAATACTTTTTGCTTACGGCGCAGCTGTTGACTGGAATTTATTTCTCCAAATTAATTTGCAGCAAGGCAACAGGCCGATTGGTTTTTTGGGGTTGCCTTTTCTTTTAAGCAGCCCCGGTTACAGTATAGATTTTTTCTATGACGGCTGGTATATCTTTTCTCTTTTTGCCGCAATTTACTTGGGCATTGCAAAATTTAACGACAAACGGTTTCAATTAATATCTCTGGCTTTTATTTTTTGGGCAATGGTGGTTGTTTTTTCCGGCGGCCAGACTGATACTTTGCTTTGGTATCATTATCCTTTGTTCCCTTTCCTCTCGATCGCCGCGGCGCTCTTACTTTCTGAAATCATCAAACAACCAAATCTAATTACAACTATTTTAGCCGTTGGTCTTCTCCTGTCCGGCAGGTCTTTCCTTTCAAACGAATTCAAACCTCAAATAGAACCTGTAAAATTCCGCCTTATCATTACTACGCTAATCTCTCCTGCAATACTCTATTTCCTCTTCAAAAAACCTATTTTTCAGAAACTAACAAAGATAGTCCTTGTGGGCGTAATTATCATGGGCTTTTTCTTAAATACCCAGGCAATTTATTCGGCTTTTCCAATAGCCAGCGAATCAAAATCTTTCCCCTTGGGATCTGGGACATTTTTCAGCAATGCTTATATACCACTGCTTTGGAGGTTCTTATTAATCCAGTAAACCTTCCCCTCGCTGTCGCTTAACGAAGTATAAAACAATTTGTCCGGCGAAGCAGCGATTTTTAAAGGAAACGGGCAATCTAAAACCTGTATATTTACCAGTTTTTCTCCAATCACTTTGCCAATTTGGGACTGGCCGGCCTGATTGTATGCCACCCAGAAGATGTCATTGTCAAGAAAAAGCGATGAAATACTTTTGTTTTGTTCAAGAATAGTTTGTTTATTGCCGTTTAAATCTATACTAATAAGCGTTGGTTTACTGCCGTAGCGGGCCGCCAATAAATAACTACTACCGCTTGCTTCCAAATCAACAATTTTATCCAATCCTGAAAGGAAAAGAAAACCGTCTCTACCGATAATTTTGGTGGTATTCCCCGAGGCATAACCGGAAACATAAAAATAACCCCTGGCGTCCCGTGCTAAAGCCGAGGCCCGGCCAATTTTAGGATAATACTTTCCGGCAACAACTTCTCCTTTTTCAAAAATAAGCCGGACAACTTTATCATTAAAGAAATCCGTACCATAAATATCAGTGCCATCAGAATAAATATCCGTTAAAACAGGCAATGCAAAACTTACAATTTTTTCCGGGGCATCTAAGTTAATTACTGTTAGCTTATTGTCTACTTGAGATAAATAAAGATGTTTTTGACTAATATAGATTGCTGTTACAGAAGCCCCTGCTTGAAAAAATAAATTGCCGTCACAAGTCACCTTTTGAAAGCTCTGCTCAAATTGTTGGTCTTTAATTTTCAGGTTTTGATAAATTGAGAGTTTTTCTTGTTCTGCTAAATTTGCAAGCTTAATCTTCTGAAGGAAACCAAAAACAAAAGCCGTAATAACTCCAACAATAAAAAGATAAGCGATAATAGCCAATAAAAATTGGTTCTTAAAAATTTGCTTCATATATCACCACTTCCTCATTTTCAAATATATTTTTAATAACCTCCGGGTTTTCTTTAATCCACGCATTATATATTTTTGGCAGGTAAATATATTTTATATTGTTATTTAATAAAAAATTAATGTCAAAAGATCCGTTAAAAAAATCTTTTGCCGCCACTATTCTTTTTTTATAATCTGTCAAAAGAATTTGATTTTGCGGTTCATCTTCAACAAAGATAACTTTACCGGACAATGCCGACACATAAGAGGTGCTGTCGTATATTAAAATAGGCCAGGGTTCGGCCATTTGAGTCTTTAATTTTTGATCATAAGGATAAGTTAAAACCACTCCGTCCTCTTTAGTTTTCAAAAAGTTTAACGCCTCTAATTCTTCATTGGTTACCAAAGCATGAGGCTGATAGTTTAAATATCCATTAGCAGTGGCCCAGGAATTTATCGGAGTAATGAGCAAAAATAATACTGCAAAAACTAATGCTAAAATTTTATTTATACTGCTAATGACTTGGGCAAAAATTATCCCTCCTGCCACAGCTGATATATATAATCCGTAATAAATAAACTGGATTGTATTCCAGGGATTTCCTGATTGAATAAAGAAAACAGGAATAATTAATGAAAGGAGAGAAAAGACAAATAGAAATAAATAATTTGTATGTCGCACAATATGTTTCATTTTACGGAGATAGAGTAGGGCAAAGACCCTTGTTCCCAAATTACCCAATATAAAAATCACCAGACTAATTAATTCTGCTGTTAAAAATTTAAACCAGTTACCGCTCTCCCATCCAGCCACCCTTGCCAAAGATAACCTAACCCACCCCACCCGATCCGGCGAATCAACCATGGAATGAATAAACCAAAAAGGAGAAAAAATTATCAATTGTTTATCAACACTAAAATTAAAAAGAAATAGTATTAGGGATAAAAAAGCGCTAAAAAGAAATACCAATATATATTGTCTGTTTTTTTTAAGGATTCCGACTATTGCAAGAGAAAATAAAATTAAAATTGCCGGATATGCCTTAAAAGCAATTAGGCTTCCCGCAAGAATAGTTATTATTAAAATGGATAATTTATTTTTAAGATTTGGCAAAAGTTGGAGTATGGCAATAACAATAAGGAGTGATATGGCAAATGGAGGATTTAAATTAAATGATATTGATTGATTTGCCCAAAAAGCAGATTCCCCGCCTAAATGCCTAACCTTTATAAACTCCACTATCCATCCAAAGCTTCCTGAAAAATAAACCAGGTAAATGCCAAAAAAACAAGCTAATCTTTTCTTCCAAAGATTTTTTTCAGTAACCAAAAGATTAATCAAAAAGTAAGTCAAAATCCCCAAAAGCAGGGAAAAAATAATTGGGTAAAATCTAAACAGCAAATCAGCAACAGGAATAGCTGATACATAATTTGTTAAAGCCACAAATAAGTCATAAAAAAAGTGGTAATTCGTTAAAACTTCTCTGGCAAAAATGGGATTTTCAGGCGGGGTAGATTTAACAAGCTGATTGATTAAACTGATATGCCATATTCCATCATGCGTATTTGGTCCCCAAAAACCCAGTCCATAGGGAAAATGAAGACCGCTTTTAAATACAGGCAGTTGTTGAAATATAGTCCCTGTTCCAATTAAGCCTATTAAAATAAAACTGTATTTATCCTTAATTTTTAAAGAAAAATCAGAAAAAATTTGTTTCCTGGATTTTATCAGCAATAAAAGATTAAAAATTAAGTAAATGAAAATCCCCTGTCTAAAATCAACAAGAGAAAGAAGATAAAATAATAAGGTAATCAGGACAAACCCTAAAGGTAGTGCTAGGGAAATTTTTTTCCAAAAAGGTGTCTCTTGGGAGAACACTTTTTTTATCATTAATAATCCCGGCACCAAACAACCGATTATTATAAATATTAGAAATTTAATGATTTTAGCAGCAATGCTTTGAGCAGACCATTCAAACCAACCTTTTTTCAAATCAATCCGCTCTTTTTGGTTTAGTTGATGTTTTGTTGCCTCAAGTATTGCCCCGTCAATAGATGAAATTTTCCCGTCTATACTAATATCCCTTGGTAAAAATTCTATTTTCCTTGCATTACCTGCCTCATTTTTATAATTAATAACAAAATTATCCCCTTGTTTTATAACTTTAAAATCTGAAATTTTACCCTCATCAATTACCCATTTATGCCCGAAGCTTACCTCATCCAAAACCCTGGTGGCATTTGTTGCAAAATTAACGCTGTCGCAGCGGCTTTGAAAACATAGCTCTTGTTCCCCGTCAATATATTGCCTGATATCCCTAAACAGGGAACCATCCTTGTTGAAAAACCATCCTGCCCTAAAATACGGGTTCATAAACCAAATTGTTTTATTTAAAGATCCCAAAGGATCATCTGCTACTATGATTTGAGGAAGTGAAAGCCCGGGAAATCTGTTTTTATACCAGGAGGCAAAATCTTTCATGGTAACAACAGATACTTCTCCAATATTTTTCTTTTTTGATAAAGCTTCTATTTGATTACTGTATTCTGCTTTATATTTTTCCCAAGAATAAGAATTCTCCAATCCCACCACAAGATGACTAAATTGATTAAGCGGCTGATTAGTGTAAAGATTTAAGAGATTCGTAAAATACTTTGTATCCAAATTGTGATAATCAATATAATCATTTGCCTGAACGCTATAAGTACTCTCCATAACTCCGTTTCCATAAGAATTAACAGGGTCTCTTGGGGCCCATTGCATCATTACAACCGACATCTTATTTTCAATTGTTTGAGCAGGATGCAAAGCATTTTTTTTGGAGGGATAATACGGCGTAGAAAAATACTGCCCCCAGATTTGATAATTATCTGTTGAGTATTGGTCAGATACAATTAAAGAAGCGCTGATGCCGTATTCTTTTTGCATATATTCCAAAGAATAACTGTCAACCCACCATGCCCCTATTGATTTTGGATAATCACCAAAAATTTTTTTAAATTTTTTAAAAGCAGCGTCTATCAGTTTTACTCTATCTCCTGGCTCATAACCTGTTAAAAAAGCGCTTCCGGCGCCATGCCAATTATCAGATTTGTGATAACTTACCCCTGCCGCATTTGTTAGTGTCGGGGTTACTTCCAAAAATAATCCTTTTTCAAAATTCTGGTCCTTATTTAGCGCCCGCATAATCACATCATCTGATAAAGCATCAAAACGGAGAAGGAAGGTTGCAGGAAAATTGTATTTTTTTAAAGTTTCTATTTGGCCCAAAACCATGATCCAAGGCTCCTGATTTTTTAAATCCCAAAAATCCGCTCCCCTTACAGGATTAACAATTGATACAAATGAAGACCCCTGTGCAAAAATTGTTTGAGGCAGAATAAACATAAAAAAAATTAAACAGAGTATTTTAAGCATTTCTTTTTTTTATTTTAAGAAAAATTAAAAGTTTGGGTTCTAGGATAAGAACAGTTGTAAAATATGTTACTAATCCACCAGCGCACATAAAAGCAACCTGTTGCCATGAAACCTGCAAAGAAGATCTTATTACCAACACTACCCCACCTGTAATTACTGAAACAAGCAATGGCTTTCCAACAATTTTCAAATAATTTATCTCAACATATTTTAAGGCAACAAACATCACTACCACCGAACTAAGTCCTACCAGGGCAAAACCCGCTGCCGCGCCATTTACTCCAAATACAGAAGATAAAAACGGCACAAAAAGCCAAGTGAGCACAGTCCACATAATCATTAATTTAAAAGTTACTGATATTTTTCCAATTGCATTGAAGGCATTAGTTAAAGGGGTTGCTACCGCGGCTAAGGCGGAAGTAATGGAGAGAAACGACAGCGCCAAAAGCGCCGGGCTCCATTTGCTATACTTTGGAATTACCTCCACCAAAGACGGAGCAACCAGTATCAAAAAAGTAAGGGCCGGAAATACCAAAAGACAAATATAAAAAATTGATTTTGATAAGGCATTGGATAACTCTTTTTTATTATCCTGCATACGGGAAAAAGCAGGAAAAGTAACTTTGATAACCTGATCCATAAAAAAACGCAGAGGCGCAAAAGCCCATTTTTGAGCCCATCCCAAAAGCCCTATTCCGGATGAACCCAGCGTCCCACCCAAGAATAGCGTCATGCCATCATCTTTGATCATTGCAAGAAAAGTATTTGCTTGATAAGGAATTCCAAACTTTAACAAAGATTTAAAGGAGGAGGCAGAGAATGCAAACCTCGGGATCCACGGTGAAACTATATAAGTTGACACCAAACCTACAAATCCCCGCAAGATGACGGCTATTGTAAAACTTGTAACTCCAAAGCCCCTCCAGGCAAAAAATACCGCAGTAATATTAAAAACTAAAACTTCCAGGATTTGAGGAATAATGTATTTATTAAACTCCAGTTTTCTCTCTAACAATACTGTAGGTATAGTTTTTAATGATGAAAGAACAAGCGAAAAAGCAAGGGCCCAAAGAAGATATATTGCCCCATTGTCAAAATGATAGAAATTTCTAATAACCGGGGTAAGCAGAAAAACTATACTGACAAGAGAAAACACCAGTATTTGTTGAGCGGTAAAAATAGTCCGCAGTTCAATATCCTGCAATTTTTCTTTTTTTTGTATCAAGCTGGCGGCAAAACCTATATCGCCAAAATATGCCAAAAAACTAACAACAGCGGAAACTATAAAAAATACGCCGTAATCCTGCGGCTCTAAAAGAAAAGTTAAAAGAGCAATTGAAAAAAAAGATACTGCCTGAATTAGGATATTTCTGACAGTCAGTATTGCAGCTCCTTTAATAGCTCTGTTTTTTACCAACTCTACAGATAAATCTTCCATAAATTTAATCTATTCTTTTTCTATAGTATAAAAGCCATTTTTTAATCCTCTTAATCTGGAACATGAACACAACAGCCAAAACTATAAAAGTCACCGTAGTGATAAAATTGGAAACAACTCTCACAGGAGTATCATATAATCTTCCGCTTATCTGGTGGCTCCCTTTCCCTAAAATAATTGTCATTAAACCCAAAGTATTATCTTTGTATTCTATTGGCACTTCCTTGCCGTCAACTTTTATCCTCCAGTCAGGGAAATAATATTGGGAAAGGCGGATGATGGTATGGGTGGTGGTTTCTGCCTTAAAGTTAAACCAGTTAGTGCCTTCTTTAAGATCAATTATTTTTGTTTCTCCTGTTAAAATTTGATACCTCTCTTTGGCAAGTTCTGCCGGGGGTTCCTTGGCAAAAATAGGCAAATAATCAAAAATAGATCTTTTAATTTGCTTATCCCAATATTCCCCTGACAAAAGTTCTTTTTCCGTAACATTAATAAATTTTTCCGGCCTGAAATAGAGAAAATTTAATGCCACAACCAAAACAATTAGGGCAATCAAAATTTTCTTGTTTTTTAAAACTAAAACTGCGCTTCCTGAAATAAAAGAAATAAAAAAGCTCACAATTAATAAAAATCTCCAGGGAAACTGCAGAAATTTTATTGGTTCAACAAATTTCCAGATAAACACCGACCGGGGATTAATCATATACATACTTAAAGCTATAAGAATTGAGGAAAAAATTATCGCTACAGCTAACCAGCGCTTTGGACGCCATAGCCTTACGGCTGCATATATTGCAATAGCCCAGCCCAAAAGATGAACCCAGCCAATCTGGTAAGACAACCCGTCTCTTTCTCCCCCGGGCACTTCCCTGATGGAAGATCCATATCCCCAAGACCTCTCCAGTAATTTAGAAAATCCTTTAAAATGTTCCGTGTAAGAAAAATATCCATAAGTTGTTGTATCAACATGCACCAAATTCTTCTCAAATATCATTGGAAAAAGATAAAAAGCAGAAATGCAAACTCCCAACAAAATAGCAAGAATGCTATAAAGAAAAAATTTCCTGGTTTTTGCTTTTAACATCAAAATGAAAATCCAGATTAAAAGTATAGGAAGAAATAACATGGCGGAGAGATTATGGGAAGTGATCAGGAAAGCAGTTAATAAAGAAGAAACAGTTAGATTTATAATACAGGTTTTCTCCCCCATTCTGACAAAACTCCACAGCAAAGCCGGAAAAACCATTAAAGCCCACATCTCCCCCATGGCTCCCCTCGCATAAAAATCAAGCGCATGGTATGGGGCAAAACTATAGAAAATTGCCGATAGACTTCCTCCTAGTTTTCCCCAAAATTTTCTGGCCAAAAGAAACATAAATATGTAGGAACCAACAAAAGGCAAGACAAACATCATCTTAACGGAAAAAATCAGGCTGCCTGTCATCAAATAAAAAATTTCACCAACATAATATGGAAGAGGGGCGTAGTAGTTAAAAATAGGGTAACCGTACAAACCGCCTAAATCAGGCACCCATCGGCAAGGAATTTGCCCATCCTTGATACACTTGTCCATCTCGTAAAGCCTGATAATTTGAACATCGTCATGATGTGAAAAAAACGGGGCCCAAAAAAGCGGCCAAAACAAAGACAGGGTTAATATCAAACCAATAGTAAATACTTTATGGGATTTAATTAGATTTAGCATATTTAAATTTGGCATATCCTAAAAAAATAAGGAGCGCTGCGGCACTTGTTAAACTTAAAATATTACCTATTATTCTAACAGGAGTGTCTTTTAATACCAAATCTATCCTGTTGTCCCCCTTGGGAAGCTCAAAAGTAATCAGTCCCTGCAAAGAAGGTTCTTGCAATTTTATATTTAGGCCATTCGCCTTAACTTCCCAGCCGGGAAAATAAGTAATAGGCACTTCTACCAAAGCGTCTGATAAAACCTTAATCTCCCCTTTTGCTTTGGCTGTTTTTTGTTCAAAACTTAAAACTTCAATTTCTCCGCTATTTGCCCTTGGAGTTGGAAAATATTCTACCCTGTCAAATTTTACCCAGATTGGAAAATAATCTTTGGTCAAATCCACTCCCCGGTGCGTGCTGTCCGTATTTAAAAACTTGGCAAAAAAAGAATCTTCTACAAAGTTCCTTGGTTTAAAATAATTAAAATTAATTAGGATTACTGCAGCAAGTGCAATAAAAAAAATAATGTTAGGCTTCCATTTTAAATGATTTAGGGCTACCGCACCGAACAAAGAAACAATAAAAATTGAAATTGCCAGAAATCTCCAGGGAAACTGGATAAAAGCCATTAAAGGAATCGCTTCCCATAAAAAGGCTGATTTGTTATGCTGCAAAAAAATAGAGAAAAAGAAACTGAAAAACAAAAACGAAGTAAGTAGTAATATTTTTTTATCGCTTCGTTTAATAAACCCGACAACCAAAGCAAACAGCATTGCTACCCAATGGGCTAAGCCCACTTGAAACGACATATCATCTATTGGCCCCCATAGCGATGACCCGTACCCCCAGAATGTTGAGAAAAACTGGTAAAATGCCACAAAATGAGCCCTAAAATCAAAATATCCTACCAGCAAATATTTTGTCTGGATAAACCCTCTTTCAAAAACTGCCGGAAGAAGAAAAGTTGCTGATAATCCCAAACCTAATACCAATGAGGAGCAAAAGTGCAGAATTAATCTCCGGTTTTTTTGTTTTATCCACAAATACAACCACCATAAAAATAAAAATGGTAAAAAGATTAAGGTTGTCACATTATGCGTCAGGAATAAACCTGCCAGGGAAATAGAAAGAAAAGAAATCCTTCTCAAAGTGATTTTTTGGGATAAAAGCAGCGAGGCATAAAAAATCAGCGGGAAAAAGACAAAAGCAAAAGCCTCGGACAAGGCACCTCTTACATAAAGATCAACTGCCCTATAAGGAGCCCATATGTAAAGGGCAGTTGCCAAAAATGCAGATTTTTGATTAAAAAGTTTCCGGCACAAAAGATACATTGTTACGGCAGATAAAAAGCTTGATAAAATAAAAAGTATTTTTGCCACCCAAATATAGTTAAAACCTAAAAGTTTTATCAAAGCTCCCAGATAATAGGGGAGGGGGGCGTAAAAATTAAAAAGGGGTTCGCCAAAACGGAGATCGCCTGCCCAGCGGACAGGAAAATAACCATCAGATAAAGCTTTGCTCATCTGCTGCAGCCGGGCTATAAATATATAATCCTGGGTGTAAAAAAATTGGGTGTTAAAAAAAGAAATAAGAGACGGCAAAGTTATTAAAAATAAAATTAAAAGAGTTTTTTTCATCTTAATTACCGTGGCACTACTTTGTACAAAACAGTGGCATCAGAGCCAACCTTGGGATATTCTTTGATCAACTCTACCCCTGAAACAGAACCTTTCAGGTTGCTTTTATTCCCCACAAAGAAAGTTAAATGATCTTTGGCAGCATTTCTGACTTGGGCGGAAATTGTAGCATGGCTGCCAACAACTGAAATATTGGATTTATCAAGATAAATATAGAGCCCATCCGGCAATGTGCCGAAAAAGCCTTCTGTACCAACAACCACCAAGCCTTTTGTTTTTTGTTCAATCAGAAACCGGGCAATTTCTTTGAAGCCATAACCTGCTGTCCACTGTTCAAAATAACCTAGCCTCTCCTCCTGTGGCAAAAATGTCGGCGGGGGATTTGTCAAAAGTTGATAATTAAACTGTGTTGCGGGATACATTAAAAGCAGGAAAAGTCCTCCAGGTATCAAAAAAGAATTTCCGCTTAATGCCTTTGTTTTTTTTAAATACTTTATTATCCCTTCAATACAATATCCCCCAAAAATTAAAAGCAATGGTATGGAGGAAAGTAAGTATCTAGCAGTAAAAGTCCGGAGAAATACCATTGCCAAAAACAGCGGTATCAAAGCCCACAGCAAAACTACCAATCCTTTTCTATTCTTTTCCATAAAAACCTCAATTATTCCGCCTATCAAAAAAATCAATACTGGTAGAGTTAAAAGTTTGGGAAACCAGTCGGAAATATCATGAAAATGAGGAATAAAAGGATCAAGAGGCCTACCTACAAGTTCAAGAGGTGAAAAAACATAGTCGGCATTTCTGGAAGAAAGCAAATGAAAGTTAGGCCCCAACCGCAAGAGGTTATACATAGCCAATGCTATAAATATAGCCACTGCCCAAAACAAAAAAAGTTTTAAAAAAGCATGCTTTTCTACTTTTGTTTTTTTAAAGGCCAGTATGGATACGGGTAAAAGCAACAGGTTTAAAACAGCCGGAGTTTTGGTAAGCCACGCTCCCCCAAGAATAAATCCTAAAATCATAGAAATATCCAATCTTTGGGATCTTGCAAGCCACAGGGCAAAATACAGGGCCCAAACAGTAAAAGCAGAAAGCATGGAATCAACTAAAGCCATCCGGTCAAAAAAAACCGTATAAGGAACTATCGCGTAAAGTAAGCTTGCCCAAAAAGCAGCTTTTAAATTAAATACTTTTCTTGTCAGCATAAACACTCCCAAAAGCGTAACAAATCCACTTACCACAGATAAAAACCTGCCGGCAAATAAAGGATCTTCAAATACTTTCAGAAAAGGCATCATAGCCCACATAAAAAGAGGGGTTTTACCATCGGATAAAGGTAGAAACCGCAGGGTTGGCTCGGCTCTCATCACCTGGGCCCAGCGGATATAAATAGCCTCGTCGGCAAAAATAGGCTGCAAAGTTAAATTGGGCAAACGGAGTAAAAAAAATAAAGCAATAATTGCCAGGCCAACGACTATCCCCCATTTATATTTAAAAATAAACCTCATTTAACAATTATACCAATATCAATGCATATTCTGGCAATTGCTTGTTATGTCTTGTTAAAATTAAAGATTCTGATTATCATTAAATCAATGCCCAGAATTTTAAAGCTTCTTGCAATAATCTCCGCCGTCTTTCTGTTTCCGGTAATCTTGCCCCAATCAGCTGTTGCAGCAACTATACCCTATACTATCACCACAGGCATCCCCGGACAATCAACTACCTCGGGAGCAACATTTTTAACTGTTAATTTTAACATTGACTATCGAAGCGGACAAATGATTTTTAGTGGAAATCCCGATGGGACAGGCAGTACAGGCGTAGACGATGCGGCTCTGGTTTGGGTTGTTAAGAGGCCAGATGGCACTTCCGCATCTATCACATTCAGATATGATAATGGCTGCGCTTTCATTTCTCATAAACCTCCTCAGAATGTTACCTCCCTTTTTAAACCAGGCGTTAATCAAGTCCAAGTTAAACTTTTTGATATTTGCGGAGTATATATTGGCAGTTCGTCTCTCTACTTAGTTAATACTAATGCTCCTGATCCACCTCCTTTCACCAAAACCCCTTTAATTTTAATCCCGGGGATTGGGGGATCGGAACTTAAAGTTGAGGCGGATACAATTTGGAATAAAGATGATGGACATGGTGGGACTTTTAACCATGCTTATCCCAAAGATGAGAAAGTCTGGGTTAATGAAGGGGAAGCAGGAAATCCCGGCAATGATGATTATTTTGATGTGTTAAGAATGAAAATTGATGGCATAAATTCCGAGGCTAGTTTAGGTTTAACCGGAAATTTATATGCAGGGGCTTATCAGGGAGCTATTAACTTTTTTACAGGGAGTAGCTATATCCTAAACCAAGATTTCTTTGTCTTTCCTTATGACTGGAGAAAAGATTTAAGTTTAACCAAGGATTTGCTGGATCAAAAGATTTCTCAAATAAAAACTCAAACAGGTTCACAAAAAGTAGATATAGTAGCCCATTCCATGGGCGGTTTGGTGGCCCGAAATTACATTGCAGATGCAACAAAAGCCCAAAATGTCAGAAAATTATTTACTTTAGGCACTCCCCATTTGGGAAGCCCATACTTCCTGAAAGCTTTACATTACGGAATACAACTAGATCCCGTATTACTATTTGGATTAATCAAATTCGCTCCATCGGAAGTTAAAGATGTCATTCAAAATATGGTTAGCGGTTATCAACTCGCTCCAAGCCAAACATACTTTAATTTTTATTCAGGTCAGGATAATCAACATCCTTTTCCTTTTGCTGATTTAAGAGACATTGATAACAATGACGTAACTGGAGCGCTAAACTATGCCCAATTAAAAACTCTTTTGACCAATTTAGGCCACAATACTTCTTTATTTACTCCATCTGAAACATTCCATGGTCTGGATAATAATTTAACCAACACCAACGGAGTGGAAGTTACCAATATTGTCGGCTCCGGCATGGCCACTCTTGGCCAAATTATTGAAAAATACAAAATAGATTTTGCCGGAGTTAAAATCCCGGAAAAAGACGAGTTTAGAATTAATGGTGATGATACTGTCCCTCTTTTGAGTTCTTCTTTTGGCTCCTCCTCGGTTTTTTATGTTAACCAAAAACACGGAGAATTACCCGGTAACGGGCCTGCTTTAAATTTAGTTAAAAATATTTTGGCTGGAAATAACCAGATACCTAATGGGGTATCAAACCAACCATATTCATTTAACGGCACGCAAGTTTCTGTTCATTCGCCTATCAACATCCATGTTTATGACTCGTCCGATAACCATACCGGGCCATTACCAAATGGAGATTTTGAAGCAAATATTCCGGGTTCCAGTTATGACACTTTAGATGATGCCAAGTTTATCTGGCTGCCTGACAGCGGCCAATACACCATTAAATTTGAAGCAATGGATAATGGCAGTTTTGATTTTAAAATCAGAAAATTTGAAAACGATGTCAATTCAGAAACTGTTTTGTATAATGACATCCCCATATCTTCTACCTCCCAAGGTCAAACTGTATTGGATACTAGCTCCACCGAACCTCCAATTTTACAAATTGACCAGCAAACAATTAATCCCACGATTATCTTAACCGGCAATGCTAATTACGATGAAACTCCCCCTGTTACCACTGTCCAGTTATCAGGAACCCAAGGATTAAACAACTGGTTTAAATCAGATGTAACAGTAACCTTTAATGCAACTGATGAATCAGGCATAGAAAAAACTGAATATACCTTGGATAATGGAGTTACTATCCAGGTTTACTCCCAACCATTTACTATTTCCCAAGAAGGAATTTCAAAACTAAAATTCAGGAGTATTGATAAAGCAGGCAATGAAGAAAATCCCAAAGAGCAGGAAATTAAAATTGATAAAACTCCGCCCGAAGCAATGGTTCAGTTTAATTTAACTACTCAAAATCTGGAAATAAACGGCCAGGAAATTACCCCCGGAGAGATAATAATTACTGATGAGGCAGGCAATACCACCAAATTACAGGTTGAACCAAAGGATAAGAAGCGCAAGGAAAAACTGGAAATCAAATCTATCAGTTATAATGACGGGCCAACAATTAACCTGCCTGATAATAAATTTGAGGTTAAATTTAAGTTAGATAAAAAAACAGGCAGACTGGAAGATTTAGATCAAACCATTAAAATAAAAGGGGAAGAAAAATTAAAAGCTAAATATAATCCTAAAAAGGATTTAACCAGAATAGAAATTAAAGAACAAGGTGAAGAGAAAAGAATTGAAGAAAGAAACGGAATAATCTTACTGCAGTTATTAACCAATAAAGGTCAATTAGAAACGAATTTTTGAAACCCCTTTCCAAGTTCCCCAAATCACCACAAACCAAAAAATTATATCAATTACCAACATTCCATAATCTATAGTGCATGAGCTTATAAAAGAGCATTTATAAAAACTTATCGGTAAACCTACATCTAATCCACCTAAAGAAAATTTCAAAACCCCCTGAATCTCTTTAATTAACCATGTTACCACCACACTTAAAATTAAAATAATTACAAAACTCTTTTTGGACATTAAATTAAGAGTAACACAAATTTCCCCAATTCAACAACTTTTTTGCTATAATCTGAAACTATATGTAAGCAGTTGAAAGAGAAACAAAATTAACACCTGTTGATATAGAGGCAGGCTTAAGGAAACAGCATGACGAATTTTTACGAGAGCCTGCCTATGATGACCACAAACGACACTCTGGAATACCTACCATGCGTCACTTTCGCGCAAAAGGTTGGCGCAGACATGAGCATATGAGATGAAGCTATCAATTAAATTACATTAATATGCTCCGTCTAGGAGTTTCTTTCCCGGCAGCTTAAAATTTTCTCCTGAAACAACTTTTCTGCTGGTTTTCTGCTCCAGCTCCTTCCGGGCATTTTTAGCAATCCGTCCGCCTTTTTTGGCCGGAATTATGTTTTCTTCAAAACCCTTGGCCTGATCTACCTCTGCAATTTGCCTGGTTGAAAGTTCCGCCAAAGCCGTAAAAACCAGTTCCGCATCTGTCATATGATCACGCAAGTTTTCTGTCTTGAGATTTTTCAGCGACTTGTGTTCCTTAACCGATAGATCACTCCATTCCTCATGAATAATATTTGTCAAAATTGCATATTCATCTTTTTGACTAACTTCATTATCTTTCCAATAATCAGTCAGTTTATTGCGGATTTCCTGACCCATCATTCTCTGCTGGATCCATTTCTGGCTCCTGCCCATTCTTTGCCAATTTGTTCTGCCTCTGCTGATAGATTTTTCCGGATCAGCTATTTCTTGTAATCTTTCATACCCGACTTTTGCCAGCCAAAGTTTAATTGGTTCTGCTTTAGGACTAGGAACGGATTGAATCAGACGAAACAAAGTTTCTACATCAGCCACATCTGTTTTATAAAATTTTCCATCGCTTGCTTGCATTTTCAGTTGGTGACAATTTGTCACCGACTCACTTCCTTCCTTCTTTAATCTTTCTTTTAATTTATTCCAGTATTTTCTGGAGGTTTGATAATCTGGCTGTTGAATCAAAGCCTGTATAATATCAACCACGGAAAAATACCACTTTTCCTTTTTCCCATCCCATTGCCTGCGGATTTTTCTTCCTTCAAAAACAGCTAATTTTGCATCCATATTATTTCTTAACCTTTTTTAAAAGTTTTTTGCAGTATGTTCCAAAATGGAACTAACTGATTTCTTGTTCAACTCCTTAGTTTCAAATATGTTTTTTAAATGTTTAGTAATGGCGGGACGATTTACTCCAAAAAGTTCGGCAATTCTAGCTTGGGTTAACCAGATATTTTCATTATGAAGAAATATTTCAACTTTTACTTTTCCATTTGGCGTTGTGTAAAGTAAAAACTCGGTAAACTCATTTTGTTTAATAATTTGCTTGCCTTTTTTCATATATACTCTACTTTAAACCATAAATTACCCGAAAGTCAAGACTCCCTTCCCCCAAAATCCCCAGCTTGTTTATTGGTAATTTTTTACTCCCTCAATCCAAAAAATCTTCTTAGCACTTCCATACCTAATGTGGCGAAATTCCCGCTAGTTTTTACTAATTCTACAAGTAATTGTTTTATTTTCTCAGGGTCATTTATGATTAAACTACCCGTATTAATTAAACTACCGTCTATTGTGAATCTGCCATCAGGAAATACTTTTATGCTCCCAGAATTATTAACATTACCACCCACCCTTACTTGAGCACCTATAGAAACCGGTTGCTTCTCCACATGTAGGGCATTTCCATATCATCATTAACAATCACCTCCTTGACAAATAAAAACTGTTGTACTATTATTACAACAGATATGGCAAAAAGTCAAGTCTTTACTGTTCAATCATTCGGAGAATTCTTCAGACAAAAAAGGGTTGCTATTGGTTTTACCCTTCGATCTTTTTGCGAAAGATACGGTTATGACCCGGGAAATATCAGCAGACTCGAAAGAAATATCCTTTCGCCCAGTATTGATAAAGAAAAACTGGCAGGATATGCTGTTGCCTTAAAAATTCCAAAAGATAGCGAGGAATGGACCATATTTTTTGACCTTGCTCATGCTGCCAAGGGCAGAGTACCGGAAGATATACTGTCAAACACACGAGCACCAAGGTTTTTACCTTTACTTTTTAGAACTGCTCGTGGTCAAAGACTATCCAAAAAAAAGCTCCAGGAATTGGTTGATCTGATTAATAATGAATGAATATTACCCTGCAATGTCTTTCATACAAAAGAATTGGTGAAATAGCAGATCAATTTCTGACCAATTACCATCCCCGCAATTCACTACCAATACCGATTGAAGAGATCGCCGAGCAAAAACTTAATCTTAAAATTCATGAACAAATAAATCTAAAAAAAGATTATGACGTGGACGGGTTCCTAATTTCTGATTTAACTACAATTTTTATAGATTTCAACTTATATATGAATTTTGAAAATAGAACGCGGTTTACTATTGCCCATGAAATTGGTCATTTTATATTACATGGTGATTTATTTAAAAATCTTAATATCAACTCCGTTGAGGATTTAAACAGCCTAGCGGCAAAAATAACCGATGAAGAACATGGCTGGCTCGAATATCAAGCATATAGTTTTGCAAGTCATGTTTTAGTTCCAACCCAACTGCTTATTAATGAACTCAAGAAGAGGTTAGGAAGAATCCCCTCTCAAGAAACACCCGAAATTTTTGCCACAATTACAGAAGATTTACTCGATATCTTCCAAGTTTCCGGTGATGTTTTAGCCCGAAGGCTGGTAAAAGAAGGAATAGTCAAATCTAATTCTTAGCAACCCCCTCCACATTTGCAATTTCTTCCGGCGTTAAGCCGTAGAGTTTATAAACTTCTTCATTTATTTTACTTGAATAAGATATTAACTCTTGTTTTAATTTCATAGTTGCACTTCTTTAACTAGTATTCACTAAATTTTAGTTGTAATAATACCTTTCTCTTTGAAGCTGAAATAATCATTTAGAGTAATCACCAAATGATCAATTATAGAAATGCCTACTAATTTACCTACCTCAATAAGCCTGTTTGTTGTAGATATATCTTCCTCTGAAGGGTTGGGATCACCAGATGGATGATTGTGTGCAACAATAATTTGTGCAATATTATCTTTTATCGCCTTTTTAAAAACCTCTCTTGGATGAACCAGGCTTGCATTTAATGTACCAATAGAAATTTCTTCATTTATTAATTTATTTCTTGTATCAAAGTACAAGATCATAAAATGTTCTTCCTTCTTGTTTCCTATTTTTGTTTGAAGATATTCAGCAACCAACTTAGAAGAATTTAATAAGATTTTGGGGGAGATTTTTTCTTTTGAGTATTGTTCAGAAATTGCTCGAAATAGAATTATCCCCAAAACATTTGACATACCAATTCCATTAATCGTAGTTAGCTCGGATACATCCGCATCCAGTACACCTTTTAGAGTTTTAAAATTTTTTATAGCTTCTTTAGCTATTGCTTTGCAATCTTTGCGTGGAGTGCCTAATGTTAGCAATAATTCAACAATCTCATAATCAAGAAACCCACTTAGGCCAAATTCAAGAAATTTTTCCCGAAGTCTTTTTCTGTGTCCCTCCGAAGGGTGTATTTTTTTAATACTTGAATTAAGAATATTCTTATTACTCATTTATCTGTTTATCAACATTAAACGAAGCACCATTAGAGTCATCCGTATAAATAGTAGAGTCAGAAATTTGGCTGTTTAAGTGCTCTTGGAAATAACGTTGCGTCTCTGGATCAACTGAGTAAATATAACAACCCTTCATTCCTCTAGTCATTAATGTTCTGTAGGTATTTTTTATTATACTATCAGCTAACCTATTTGCTTCAATCGGGTTTTCTTCAACCAATCTATTTAATCCCCTTAAAGACCTATCTGTTGTTGCTCTTTTTGTCGGATCTGTTATTACTTTTCCGTCTCTTATAATCAAATCTAGCCCAATAATCACGCCCACATAATCAAGATCTAGTCCTTGACATGTATGAATACAACCAACTTCAGTAACAGATTCAGGATGAACTAGCCAAGCTTGTCCATGTTGTTTCAAATTCCAAGTAGCTTGGTAATCACCAATGACTATATCCTTTAAACTAGGATCATTTTGACTAATCCACTTCCAACAATAACCTGCAACCATTCTAGATTTATTATTCTGTTTATTCTTATTAATAATTTCATCGTGCATCAATCTCACATCATCAAATATTTTAAAATCATAATTAATACCCTCTGTAGTCTCATTAGCAGTTTCTTTAATTTGTAATAGATTATCTAACCATGGCAAATAACCATCTGAGCCGTTACATCTAAATTGAGAAGCGAGTTCCATAAAGCTTACATTCGCGCCTAATTTTTTGGCCCAGTCTGAAATTTCAGATTCTCTTCCTATGTCTTTCAGTGTTACTCTTTGGTCTTCATCAATAAAAAATATACTAAACTTTGTCGCCTTAATTAACTCCATAATTTGATTCTCACCTAAGTTACCCATAAAACCACCCTGTTTTGTAACCCTATGCGCCTCATCTATTATTAGTGTGTCAAATATATTAGGTTCTAGATTCAGAAAAGAATCTGACGACCTAAACAAATTTGAAATCCTTGTTTGTGTGAATACACCAGCTAACATTACTTGAAATACTCTTCTAGGAGCTGAATTTTTAGTAACATAGCTTACATTATTATCAGCTTTTTTATTTATTAGTTCAGAAAGTAAATTAATTGCAACAACAGATTTGCCGGTACCGGGCCCACCACGAACTATTAAAACATTTTTATTCCTACTGTTTGATAACTTGGCAAGTTGCAATGCTTTTTCATAAACAATTTTCTGATCGTCTATTAAAGTAAACTCTTTTTTATTTTTTTTAAACATTGAAGCAAGGCTGTCTGCCAGTGCTTTGGAGGGTCTTATTTTTCCTTTTTCGATTGAATACAAAGATTCTTTATTATCACCATATTTAACAAATTTTTTTATAAAACTTTGAAGTTTCTCGCAGTCTGACTTGAAAAATACCGGTGCTTTGTCTGTATATTCTTTATAAAAATCATTTTTAATAACATTATCTTCTTGATAATTATGAAGATAGGCACACGGTTTAATACTAATATGGTTATCTTGAATATTACTATTGTAGTCCTCTAATAAAGTTGAATAAGACCAAGCCTGGTATGACGGATGTTCAACATCGCCATAAAATTTGGTATTTACAATACCATCCATATTAGTAACAAAAATGTTCTCACTCCACTGTTTTAATTCAACTAAAACTAGTACTGGTATATTATCTTCATTTTTCCCTGTGATAATAAAATCAATCCTTTTAGAAGTAGAAGGAATTTTATATTCTATAGCGATACCTACATTACCCGGTATCTCAGGCACCTCCAAAACCCTTCTCATATATGGCAATGAGTTCCTAAATGCACCAATTTGAGCGGGTGATGGTCGATAGCCAACCTCTCTAACAAAAGATGCTTCTACTGTTGTAGCAATATCGACATCTGCCATAAATTCAGTTTTTGTGGATGAATAAATAACTGCCATAATTAAAGTTTATTATATTTCGTATGTTTTCCTTTTGCCTTTTCAACCGGATATTTTTCTTCATTTTTTAAAATCTTCCTCTCTAATGCTTCTAAAACATCAATTTTCAAATCATGACTCATAAGCAAAACCCAATAAAGCACATCAGCCAATTCTTCACCGATGTCGGTTTTATTAGTTTTAATATATCTCTCAATTTCCTCTTTATTTTTCCACTGAAAATGTTCCATTACCTCAGTTGCTTCTAAAACTAACGACAAAGCCAAATCTTTTGGATTATGGAATTGCTGCCAGTTACGCTCATTACGAAAAATAATTATTTTTCTTATTAATTCATTAGTATCTTTCATATTTTCTTAGATTAATTCTAGCACCTAAGCAAGCTCAGTACTATGGCAAAAATGAGCGGAGTTAGATAGTATTTCGATTGCACTCAATGTGAACATTTCGATTATGCCCAATGTAAATATTTAACTTCATATTTTCTTCCCATATCAAACCACATTTTTTTCTGATAGTTTCTTTAAAGAAGGGCTTCCCAGCAGCGATCTCATTTGGGAGATTGCAATTTTGTTTAGTTTAATTAATCTTTCCGATTGGGATAAACCTTGACGGATTAACTCGGCATTGATCCCTTCAAGATTGGCCAAAACCACCAGTTGTGTAACATCAGAGTAATCACGGATATTACCTTCTTTCCCTTTATTTTCATCTCTCCAATTCAGGGCGGTCTTGCCGAATAGAGCCATATTGAGAATATCCGCTTCAGATGCGTAAATGACTTTAGCTTGATTTTTAGTAACTGACTCCGGAATTAAATTTTCCTTGATAGAATTTGTATAGCACCCCCAAAACAAATTTACCAATACTATGAGGTTATGGTAAACTGAAGTAGTGATTGATCCTGCTAAGGTAAACAGTGTGGAGCAGGAACTACTAAAACAACATTTAAAAAAGTCTCAGTCTGAGGCAATAAGACAGAGAGCCCACTCAATAATCCTTTCTTCTAAAAGTTATTCTCCTCTTGAGATAGCTGATATCCTGGACAGAAGTGAAAAGACTGTCAGGGAATGGATTAAATCCTGGAGTACTACCAAAATAGCCAGTCTCTTCATGGAATATTCCCTAAACCAGAATGCATCTAAACTTACCAAGGCACAAAAAAGGCAGATTAAAAAGGTGTTAAAAGAGCCTCCTTCTGAGTATGGGTTACCTAAAGCTTTCTGGGATGTATCAACCTTGAAATCATATATTAAGGCTGAGTTTGGAGTGGAATATGAATCAGAGGAATCATACAGGTTAATCTTTAAACTTCACAACTACTCTTTCCATCTCCCAGCTAAATTTGATATTAGAAGGACTGATGAAAAGAAAATCAAAACAAGGATCAAAGAGATCAGGCAAGAGATTACCCCCTACCTAAAAGACCCAAACTGGGAGGTTCTGGTATCAGATGAAAGTAGGATCATCTGGGAAGCTTTAATAAGAAGATGTTGGTTACCTAGAGGTCAGAAATCAATCCTGAAGGTAAGTAGAGATAATCAGTATCAATCTTTCATTGGATTTCTGAACTTAAAGGATCACCTACCTCATATCTACCCCATACCCTGGCAGAACCAGAAAACCATAATCAAAGCCCTGAAACTACTTCTGAAGGAATATCCTAATAAAAAGGTCTGTATTATCTGGGATAATGCCCCTTTCCATAAAGGAAAACTAATAAGAATAGCTTTAGGAAAAGACTTAAAGAGAATCCATCTGATTAACTTTCCACCATATGCTCCTGACCATAATCCAGAGGAACATATCTGGAAATATGCTAAAGACCAAATCTCAAACCATCAATTTGACTCTTTTCAGACACTAATTATTACCTTTCAGCAGATAGTTATGGGACGGAAATATACCTACCAAATTTGACCTGTTTGTTTTGGGTTAGGTATATGTATCAGATAATTTACTTTCGTTAGCTGACGTTTAACATCCCAGCCCAAAGCAAGTCTCTCATTTTCTTCTTCTTTTAACCGCTGGAATTCTTTAATTAAAAAGAGCTTAAACTCCGGGGATAGCCAGGTAGCGAATTCAAAGGCGATGTCTTTATGTGCAAATGTTCCCCCATATCTTCCTGCGCTTGAACGTATCCCGATAGCATTGGTTTGCTTAATCCACATCGATGAAGATACAATAAACCCGTTTGTCCCAACTTCGTTTTTAATCTTATGGTATTCAATAAGATTAAAGTGGGGATTATGTAACTGCTCCCACGCTCCCATAAATTGGATCGTGTATTTTGTAGTAAGCCAGTTTGAAATAACAACGCCACTATCATATGCTTTTACCTTGGCCATATCAGTAAGAGAAATATAATCTTCCTTGTTTTTTGTGATAATACTTATTTGCAACCCCTTACCAGTGATGATTTTTTTATTTTTCATATTTTTACCTTTCTCATATTTTCTTCCCATATTTTACCACTTCGATTTCACTCAGTGCTATGGCACTTCGGCAAGGCTTAGTGTTGTAACACTTGACAATATTCAACACCAAATATAAAAGTGTGTTATACTTATACATATGGCATTTAATCGAGATAACAGAGACAGAAATAGTAGAGGAGGAGACAGGGGTGGGTTTAGACCCAGACCTTCTTTTTCGTCCAGAGGACGACCAGCCTCTGGCTGGGGTGACAGAGGTGACCGCGGGCCTGTAGAAATGCACTCTGCTGTTTGTGACAATTGTGGCAGGGAATGTGAAGTGCCTTTCAGGCCAACCAGTGGCAAGCCTGTTTATTGCAGTAACTGCTTTGAAAACCAAAGAAGCAACCTTGATTCAGGAAATTCAGGAAATTCAGGAAGATTTGAAAGAAGAAATTTTGAAAGGCCGCGGAATGAGCAAAGCACTTCTCCTTCACAAGATAAATTTGCAGAACTCAATGCCAAACTTGATAGCATTTTAAAACTTTTAGAAAATCAAAAGCCTGTTGTAAAAAAACCTGCAAAAATTAAAGAGGCAAAAACAGAAGAAGTAGCTCCAACCGCAGAAGAATAATTTTACTAATATTTCCCTTTAAAATCATTGATCCGTATACGAAACATATCATAAATTGCAGCTAAAGCATCTTTTATAACCTGTACCCTTTCCGTGTCTACATAATTCCATTCCACTTCTACTTCTGCTATCTTAAATCCATATTTTTTGGCCAGATACAAAAGTTCCACATCAAATCCGGCATTGACTGCCCCACCCTGAAAATGCACCACTCCCCATTCCCCTTTTATTTTAGGAATTATTTTTTCAATTGATTTTTTATTAAAAGCTTTAAAACCGCACTGGGTATCGGAAAAAGGCAGACCCAAAATTAGTTCTCTTAAAATGGAAAAAACCCAGGCTGCTAATTTTCTAACAAATGGCGCTCCTTTCCTCCCGATCCTTGAGCCAATAACCATATCATAACCTTCCTCAAATTTGGGCAGAAATTTGCCCAGTTGATTAATAGGAGTAGCCTGATCCATATCTGTAAAAAGCACTGTGTCACCTTTGGCTTTTAACATTCCGCTCATGACTGCCATGGCTTTACCCCCATGAGAAACTTCCAATAAATTAAAATTTTGGTTTTGGGAAATAAACTTTTTTATAATTTCTTTTGTCTTGTCTGTTGACCCGTCATCTACGATTATTACCTCATAGCTTATATTAAGTTTTTCCAGATAACTTCTTACCTCATCCAGTACTCCCTTTTTCAGATTTCTTTCTTCATTATATGCCGGTATTACCACAGATAATTTCATATTCCCTCCTTTGGATTATGCACTAACTTGTATATTTTTACCCCCGAAAAATCCCAAAACTTGTCAACCAAAGTCCAACCAAAAGCCGCGATCTCGTGTTTTGGACTGTAAATTGGATCACACACCTCATCTTCGCAAACCACAAATAGCTGATCAGTTTTTTCAAAAGGTAGTTTTTTAGGCTCATGTCCATAAATTTCCAAATAAAACTGATAAGCCGAATCATAGTTATTTTTGGCCAAAAGGGCAAAGTTAAATGGTTTATCCTCCGACTCCTTGATTATAAAATTTGCAATATCTTGAGTTTTTTTCAACTGGTTGTTTGGGGGATTGACCAGGGGATTTTTTTGTAAATTAACAATAGTAATGATTATTGCCAAACCCGCAATAACCCATTTAAATTTTCTTAAAGCCAGTAAAGATCCCAAAAGAAGATACGGGGCAGGATTTAAAAATCCTAAATAATGATCATAAATACCGTTTTGGTAAAAAGAGAGCCCCACTAGGCCAACTATAATCCAAACTGCCAAAATAATTTTTCTTTTGATAATCCAATAAATTAAAAGCGTAAAAATAATTAAAGAGAGTAGTATTGCTAATAATGCGTTTTCTCCTGCCATATACCTGCCAATCAAAACATAGTTATAAATTTCCGGAATTCTGCCAAAGTTAGAAAATAGGTTCATACCTACTGCCTCACCTTTACCAAAAAGCGCAATCACTGCCTTGTAATTTAAAAAGTTATGCCGGAGGTCAAACCAAAAAAGAGGAGACATAGTAATTAAAAAAGCTGCCAAACCAAGCAGGGTACCTTTTAGAAAATTTTCCTTTGCGCTTTTTTTCAAAACCTGATAAAACCAAAGTGTCACAATAACGGGTATTAGGATAAGAGCCAAATAGTGCATCTGCAAAGCTGCAGCCAAAGATAAACCAGTTAAAATAAGCCACAGAAAATTATTGCTTTTTTGCAGTTTCACTATACTCAAAATTGCCAAAAGAGTAAAAAAAGGTAAAGGATTGGGATTCCAGGAAAAACGGGAATAATTAATGGTAACCGGGCTGATTGCATAAAGATACGCAGCCAAAAGTCCTGCTCCCCTGCCAAACCATGTTTTCCCCAAATAATAAACCAGAAAAACCGTGGCCACTCCAATCATAGCTACCATGACAGAGGCCGAAACCGGATTAAAGTTTGTTAAAACCATGGGCGGAAGCATCATGTAATAATAAAGGGGCCCAAGATAAATATTACCTACGGAAGTGGGCGGGCCTATCAGAGGAAAATGCCATTTATCTATCATATCTTTGACAATAATGGCGTCCCTCCCCTCATCCCCCAAAAAAATCATATATTCCTCAATTTTATAAAACCTCAAAAATGCAGCCAGCGCTAAAACTCCTACCAGAGCAATAAACAGTATTTTTTGGTCTTTCAGTTTCCACCAAAGGCGGAGAAGATCCAGAAAGGATTTAACTATTACTTTTATACCCGCTCCTGTTGGTTTTCCGGAAAGCCTTGGATAATGATTAACTCCTGTTTGTGTTACTTTAAAGCCATATTTTTTTGCCTTAATAGCCAACTCCGCATTTATCATGGCTCCACGGGAGGATTCAAGATGCGGTATCTTTTCTAAAACACTTTTGCGGATCATTTTAAAACCGCAATCCACATCTTTTAGGGTTAAACCAAAAAAAGCTAAAAGAGAAAGCTTCCAGCCCTTATTAAACAGAATCCTGAAAAACGGGTCTTGCCTTTTGATACGGTATCCAATAACCAAATCGTAATCTTTGATTTTTTCCAAAAACTTAGTCACCTCGCTAAAGTCGAATTGACCATCCCCGTCTGTATAGACTATGGTGTCATATTTGGCATTGTAAAAGCCGCTTTTTAGGGCCTCCCCATAACCTAAATTTTTTGGATGGTTTATGGCCTTAATCCTTGGGTTTTCTTTAGCCAATTTCTCTGTTTTTTCTTTTGTCCCATCTGTTGATCCGTCGTTTACCAGAATTATTTCATATTCCAGCTTTAGTTTTTCCAAAACATCTATTGCCTTTTTGACAAGCATTTCAACATTACCTTCTTCATTAAATAGCGGGAAAAATACTGAAAGATTTTTAATCATTTATTGATATATAATAGACTAGTGAGTGCTAAATTCAAAGATCTTGCTCTGCTTACAATTATAACAGTTACTTTTACCTTTCTTCTCTGGCTGCCGCATATTTTGGCTATACCTAATTTTTGGGGATTATCCTTCAAAGAAGGATTCAATACAATCTACAGGAACTTTGACGGCTTGGAATACATAGTTATTGCCAAAACTTTTTATAATCCGGAGGCAATTGCAAACTTGCATTTGACCCAACCGGCCGACTATTTTGCCTCTCATTTTCCCGGATACCCCTTACTTATTTCTTTATTTGCCCCTTTTTTGGGTTATCTTAAATCAATGCTTTTTGTATCTTTGCTGTTTACTGTTTTAAGTGCTTGGGCTTTTTACTTTTTAGTAAAAGATTTTAAACTATCTGCTCATCCGCTCACTTTATCCTTAATATTTTTAATCCTACCTGCCAGATGGGTTATAGTCCATTCTATTGGTTCCCCTGAACCGGCTTTTATTTTCTTTATTATTCTTTCTATTTATTTCTTTTTAAAAAACAAAATTTGGGCAGTTGCGGTTTTTGCAGCCGCAGCTCAACTAATCAGACCACCGGGAATTTTACTTGGCATTGCTCTGGGCCTCTATATCTTGTGGCAAGGCTACCGGAAAAAATCTGTCAAATATATCCTCTCTTTTTATCCCCTAATCTTTATCCCTCTTACCCTTTTGGGGATCTTTTATTGGTATTCCATAACTTATCAAGATTTTTTTGCTTATTTCCATTCCGGAGACAATATCCACTTAACTTTCCCCCCATTTCAAGTATTTAATAAACATCAATTTTGGGTGGGGGATATTTGGCTGGAAGATGTAGTTTATATTTTTATGCTGGGGTTTTTGGGAGGGATGTTTTTAATAAAACAAAAATTATATTCCTTGGCTTTTTTTGTTTTAACCTATCTTACGGCATCAATTTTTGTAGCGCACAGGGATATTTCCAGATATTTACTACCCATAGCCCCTTTTGTAATAATAGCTTTTGAAAAAATTCTGGTTTCAAAAGAATTTAAAATAGTTTTGGCAATTTTAGCCCTTACCATTTATCTCTACTCCCAAAACTACATTATTAATAATGTAGCCCCAGTTCCCGATTTATCAGTTTATAATTAGAATCCCGTTGTTGAGTTGCATATTGCATTTTAAGGATTATTGTGGTAATATAATATCAAATCGAACCGAAAACTGACCGTTATGGCAAGCTGTCGCAAGACTAGGTTCTACCACCCCTTTGTGGGTGGTTTTTTTAGGCTTAAATTTCAATCAAACTTCCATTTTTAATAGCCTTTTTAAAAAGATCTTGAATTTCACCTTTCTCTCCATCAATAACATCTCTCACAAATCCAGCTACAGCATCTGCTAACCTAATTAAAGCATTGTTCTCATCTTTATTAACACCTTGAACCTTTCTAGTAGGAACACCCAGTTTTCTTAACTCACTACCGTATTCTTGCCTTTTATTTTTACTTAAGCCGTCAACATACACAAGCGTTGTATATTCTTCCGGCTCTTTAAAATGGACTGCTTTGGCGATACCGGTAATAGTTGCTAAATCGTAATTGGGTTGCTCATGGTAAATGGAATATCGTAATTTCTCCTTAAAAAGCTTGTTTGAAAATACTCTACTTATATAATCAATGCGTCTTGCATATTTTGCTCTTCCCCATTTATCTTTATGTTTAGCGCTTTCTTCTTCAATTTTTTCGCAAAGGGTTAATAATTCATCCCGTTCTTTTCCGGTAACTACTATTGACACAATAAAAATATCACCTTTAGTATCCTGACCATTCTCGTCAACATAGCAGTAAAGTTTCTGTTTAATAATTTTCATTAACTATAATTTACACTATACCCGGTATGTCTTACCCTATTTAAACCAATAGTGGCAAGGGGTGGGGATTATTTTTATAATCCAAGTATAATTTGATCGTTTCGCCATGATCAAAAGCCAGTTCGTCAAATGGAGGCAGTTTCTCAATGGCAATCCAATCTATTGCTGTTGATTCGTGATCAGGTACGCCAACCTTTCTGATAGGTTTTACAATAAATGTCAGGGGCACATTTTGTCTGTCTTCATGAGGACGATCAGGGTTTGTGTTAATCATAAAAAGTGTCATAACCTCACCTTCCCATCCTGTTTCCTCCTTTAATTCTCTTAAAATTCCCTCTTGAGCAGTCTCATCTCTATCAAGAAAGCCGGAGGGAAGCGACCATTTGCCTCCTTCTAAAAGTTCATTCGACCTCTTAATAAGCAATAATTTTCCATCCATCTCAACTATTGCATGAACTACCACATGCCTTAAACTTGCTTTGTTTCCATTTTCAAAAGTGCAATTTATCATGTTTAATCCTCCTGATTTTTCCAGGTGATAAAGTGGTTCATCAAAAAATTCCAGGTCATTACAAAAGGAATGGTAGCAAAAAAGTAGAAGTTGTTAAAAGCAATATGGCGGCCGAATACATAAATAAATCCGTCCCCATAAGTTACATGTAAAAACTTAACTATCAAAACTGCCATCACCAATCCCCCAAAACTAACTACATTAAAAATCCCAAATTTTTGCCAAAGATTGGTTTTTGTTTTTCTGTAACGGAAAGTCCAGTAATTATTTAAAATAAAATTACTGACAATGGCAATTTCCGTAGAAAATCCTTTGGAAGTGGCAGGCGGAAAACCGCCCAGATTAATAAATATCTTGTAAAAAAGAAAATCCACCAGTGTCCCCACAAACCCCACCAAACCAAATTTAACAACTGTTTTTGCCCGTCTTGTTAAATTAAAAAGGGGGATATTTACTCCCCAGCTGTGGAGCCTTGCATCAATGCAATATGTAATCACATCATAGGTGTAATTAAAAACTTTATTTTTGGAATAACCTTCCAAACGGTTTTTAAAAATAAGCGGAACTTCTTTGTATTTTGCGCCTGCTAAAATTGCCTCATGCAAAAATGCCGGTTGGACAATAAAAGAAAGTTCCTGCCAAGGGAGTCTTTGAAAATTTAATTTTTGGAAGAGAGCAGGGGTAAAAGCCCTGGCAGAATTGGTAAATTCCCTGATATCCCTGGGACCCATGAGTAGCCGGCAAAAAAGCGAGGCCCCGTAAGTAAAAATTCTCCTCCCGATTGAGAGTTGATTTTTGCCTCCCTCAATAAATCTGGAACCAATGGCCAGATCGTATCCGTCTTCTACGGCTCTAACAAGCCTGACTAAAACATCCGGTACCACCTGCCCATCTGCATCAAGTTGAGCTAAAACGCCGGGGTGAATTTTCTCCAGGGCATATCTGTGGCCTTTAATAAGCCCCACACCCAACCCGGGATTAACTTTAATCAGTCGTATCCTGCTATTTTTTTTGGAAAGATTTAAAACTATTTTATCAGTTCCGTCAGAAGACCTGATATCGTCTGCTACAACAATATGTATTTCCCACCCGGGAATATTTTTTTCCTGTTCTAAAACCTTATCAACAGTTCTTTCAACATTGGCTTTTTCATTAAAGGTAGGAAGGACAACAGAAACAATTTTTTTCATTAAGAAAATTTCGCCAAATCCGAATGCACCATAATTTTAACTAAATCCTTAAAAATAGTTTTAGCTTCCCATCCCAAAACTTTCTTGGCTTTAGCCGGATTTCCCTGCAAAGGTCCGGTTTGAACCGGTGGCACAAAATGAGAATCTGTTACCACAAAATCTTTCCAATTTAATCCCACTACTTTAAACGCTTCCTCTGCAAACTCACCTACCGTATGAGTTTCCCCCGTAGCTATCACAAAATCATCTGCGATGTCCTGCTGCAGCATCAGCCACATAGCCTCGACATAATCCGGAGCATATCCCCAATCCCTTTTGGCTCCTAAATCCCCCAGTTTTAGTTTTCCGTTTTGTACTATTGGCTCCCCTATTTCATTCAAAGGAACATTGTCTTTTCTGTTATTTTTAATACAGGCTACAGCTGCAGTAATTTTTCTGGTAACAAAATTTAAGCCCCTGCGGGGACTTTCATGATTAAATAAAATCCCGCAGGATATAAACTGGGGATTTTTTTTATCTTCTCTGGCAATAATAGCCATTCTGTGGGCATATTCTTTGGCAACCGCATACGGATTTTTGGGATTTAACGGAGTAGTTTCATCCTGCGGCACCTGATTTGGTGCTCCAAACATTTCCGAAGTGGAGGCCTGATAAACTTTAGCTTCCGGAACCACTTCTTTAGCTCTTTCAAAAACATGCAAAGCTCCCACTCCGGTAATCATAATTGAGCCAAGCTTGTCGCTAAAAGATCCCAAAGGAGAGGAGAAAGAAGCCAGATTATAGATTTCCGAGGGCTTAAAATCAAGAAAAGCCAAAGCTATGGATTCAGGTGATTGCAAATCGCCGTAATAAACCTTAATCTCTCCCTTAAAATCATCTATATTACCCATTTCCGCTGTTGCGTTTCTTCTAACTAAACCACCCACCTCATATCCTTTATTCAATAAAATTTCGGTTAAATATGATCCGTCTTGACCGGAAATTCCTGTAATAAAAGCTCTTTTTGCCATAATGTGATCTACTATATCTAATGAGCTGCTCTCTCGTCAACCACCTGTTTAAAAAGATCGCGCAACCGGGGATTATTTTTGTCTCTTTCGGAAATAATGGGATTTTTAATTGGCCAAGCAATATTCAAATCAGGATCATCCCAAGCAATTGCCCTTTGATCGGATCCATCCCAGTATGCATCTGTCAAGTAAATATAATCAACCGGCTCATCTCCCACCACGCAAACCGAATTGGCCAGCCCGTTGGGAATAAACAAACCGAATCTCTGACCATCATCAATGGTAAAAGTTTCCACTTTGGCAAAACTTGGTAAATCAGGCCTTAAATCAACAATGGCTAAAAATGCTGTACCTGTCACCGGATAAATCATTTTGTTCCACTGCTCGGCGTGTAAACCGCGGAGCACACTCGGAAGCGATCTTGAATGATTCATCTGAACCGGCTTAAATTCAAACCCAATTTCTTTTTCCAATTCATCCATATGAAAAATTTCCTTAAAAAAACCTCTTTCATCTTCAAAAACAGGCCGCTCCAAAATTAATAGCCCGGGGATTGATGTTTTTTTTATGTATTTATTTTCCATATGATTTTTGGGCGCTGGAATCAACATTCGGTCTTCCGAGCTTTAATGGCTTCCACCACCATTCATTATTTTTATACCACTCAACTACTTCAGGTAAATCTTTTTCCAGACTTCGTTCCCTATGCCATCCCAAAGATGCCAGTTTACTGCCATCTATAGCATACCTGAAGTCATGACCTAATCTGTGTTCAACATATTCAATACGGGAGGCATCCATTCCCAAAATATCAAGCAACATTTGAGTAATTTCCAGATTAGTTTTTTCCTCACCTTGAATTAAATAAGTTCCCCCTATTTTGCCTTTTTGTAAACATAAATCTATGGCCTTTGCATGATCTTCAACATGAAGCCACTCCCGGATATTTTCTCCTTTACCCATTAAGGGAACTTTTTTCCCTTCCAATAAATTAGTGATAAACCGCGGAATCAGTTTTTCCGGATCATGGAAAGGACCATAATTGTTAGCGCAATTTGTAATAGTTATAGGCAAACCATATGTTTCAAAATATGCTCTTACCAAATGATCTGACCCGGCTTTTGAGGCAGAATAAGGAGTGCGGGGTTGATAGGGGGTATCTTCTCTAAAACGCGCATCACCCTGTTTCAGTTCTCCGTAAACTTCATCTGTTGAGACATGATGAAATCTTTTTATCTTTGCCTCAAGGGCAGCATTTAGCAAAACTGCTGTTCCTAAAACATTAGTCCGTACAAACTGCAAAGGGTCAATAATTGAACGGTCAACATGAGACTCGGCTGCAAAATGAACAACTGTATCTGCTCTCTGCATGGTTGAATTAACTACTGCCTCATTTGTAATATCCCCCTTTATAAATTTATAGTTTGGACTATTTTCAATATCTTTAAGAGATTCCGGATGGCCGGCATAAGTTAACACATCCAAATTAATTACTGTATCTTCAGGATGATTTTTTAACCAGTAATGTATGAAGTTACTGCCAATAAATCCCGCTCCCCCTGTCACCAAAATTCTCATTATTTATTTTCTCTCCTTTGGCTTCCCGGCCCAATAGTTATTAGCCTCCAACAAAGTATCAAAGGTGCCGGCATCCCGCCAGTAGCCTTTAAGTTCACTCCAGGCAAGTTTACTTTTTTCCACATATTTATTATTAACATCAGTAATTTCCAGCTCCCCTCTTAATGAAGGTTTTATTTCCCTGATAAAATCAAAAACCTGTTTATCGTATATGTAAACTCCTGTCACCGCCCACTTTGAATCTGGATTCTGGGGCTTTTCAGTAATTTTAATTATTTTTGAGGGATCCTGTGGATCAAATGTGGCAATACCGAACCGTTCCGGATCCGCTACTTCTTTCAGAAAAATCAGCGCCCCTTCCTTGAAACCGGCCACAGCACTGGAAATATCCGCATCAGAAGTGTTGTCCCCCAAAATAACAGTAATACTATCTCCTTCGGCAAAATTTTCCGCCAGAGACAACGCATCGGCAATTCCTCCCTCTTTTTCCTGGTAGGCATATTCCAAGTGTTTAATCCCCAGCTCATGGCCATTTTTTAAAATTGACATAAAACCGCCGGAGTGTGGCCCGCCGGTTACCACCATGATCTCGGTAATACCTGCTTTTATCAGAGTATCAATGGGGTAAAAAATCATCGGTTTATTGTAAACCGGAAGTAAATGTTTATTAGTTACCTTAGTTAAAGGATTTAGGCGGGTTCCCAATCCTCCTGCCAGTATGACACCTTTCATAGTCTAATTATACATAAATTCCCAAAATAAGTATCAAAACTAAACCTGCCAGCAAAATATACTCCATCAAAATAACTAAAGTTAAACTTTTATCGCGGCGATGATGCCAGATGGCCCAAACTAAATAAATTAATATGGCAATAATAAGTATGTTTAATGGTTTCATAAAATTACTCCCGGATTGCTATTTAACAAAGTAGCAGCTGCTACGCCCAGAATTGCCATGTGGGCTACTCTGGATGAGGCAATCCTAAATACCCCCCGTTTTTTCAAAATAATAAAATCAGCAACCAGTAAAATAACCATTAAAGAAATAAGACCCAAAGAAGCAGTCCGCGAAAAAGAGTACGGATCTAACAATGGTTTTCCTGATAATGGAGTCTGTACTGCTGCCAAAAGCTCTGGTTTTTGATTATATTCTTGTATTGGCACAACGGTTTGCTTGCCGGAAACATTAACAAGCGGCTGGCCTGGTAAATTCTCCGTGGTACCGAATTCCTGCACCACCAAGGTGGTTTTTTGTCCATTCAGCACCCCCTCCACCACTGCTATGCCAATATCCTGATATTTTGGATTTAGGAGGTTTTCCCTGTGAGTAGTAGAGGCCATCCAAGCGGATACCACTTCATCCGAGGAATAAAAATTCTTGGCCAGATTTTCCCCGGCATAGGTAAATTTATAACCTGAACCCAAAATAAAATCCCAGGGAGTCTTGCCACTGGGGGCAAAATGAGCCCAGTAATTTTCTTGGAACATATTTTGAGCCTTAAGGGCTGCTGCCTGATCTAAAGCGGCGTTTTCCGCAACCGGAGGCAAACCCTGTTTTTCCCTTTCAACATTTGTCAGTTCAATCAGTTTTTTTTGGTCAATATCTCCTGAAATTCCCAAAACTCCGGGTTTTGCATAACCTACTATGGAAAAACCTACCTGGAGCAAAATAAAAAGCAGAATATAGATTAAAATAGCCTCCCAGGAAATTAAGTGGGCTTTTTTATGAGTATCTTTATGAGGTAAAAAAAAGTTGCGAAAGATCATAATAAGAGTATAACACGAGAATAAATTTTCAGTTTTTAATTTTCAATTTACAATGAATTTTCAATAATTAATGCTCAATGTTTGAAAATTGTAGATCGGTACTTGAAAATTAGTAATTAAGTTCTGTTTCAATTTTTTTCTCGTTAACCGGAATATTCAGGGCAAAGCCCAAAGCATTGGCTACAGATACTCCCACTCGAAGTCCTGTAAAAGACCCGGGTCCAGTTTCAACTTCAATTGCTTTTAGCTTTCCAATCCCGGATTGGAATTGACTTGACAATCCGGGATTGTAGGTTCGAAATAACTTGACTATCAAAGGCAACAAAACTTGTGATCCAAATTTATTTTTGGCAGACATGCTTTTTATGACTTTGCACTTTACGCTTTGCACTTTACCCTCTACAAGGGCCACCTCCACCCTATTTTGCTCTTTGGTATTTATATAAAGAACCATGTCCGAATTTTAACATTTTTTGATATACTCAAGAATATGCAGGATATAAAAACTATTATCAGTATTACTGCAATAATATTAACTTTTATTGGTTACATTCCGTATCTTCGTGATACTTTACAAGGAAAAACAACACCTCATGTTTACACATGGTTTATTTGGGGATTTGTCACAGCTATAGCTTTCGGCCTTCAGGTCGAGGGAGGTGCGGGAGTAGGTTCATGGGTAACTATAGTAGTTGCCATCATCTGCTTTACTATATTTTTGCTGGGCATGCGAAGTGGCAAAAAAGATATTGCTCTCTCTGACACAATATTTTTTGTTCTCTCATTTGTGGCTTTATTTTTGTGGCTGATTGCTAAACAGCCTGTATTATCAGTTATTCTTACTTCAACTATTGATCTGCTCGGTTTCGCCCCCACTGTTAGAAAATCCTGGAATAAACCACACTCGGAAACGCTATTTACATACGAGCTAAGTACCTTGAGACACGGATTAAGCATATTAGCCCTGCAACAATACAGTATTGTAACTTGGCTTTATCCTGTGAGCTGGACATTCGCAAACGCGCTCTTTAGCTTGATACTGATAATCAGAAGAAAACAAGTTAACAAATAAGGGCGTTCTGCCGGTTGCTCAAACCTTAAGAAATCTCAATTGGCGTATTATAATATCCCATAGTTGAGGAAATATGTCACAAGAACGATTTAATGGACAACCCATAGAAGCTAGATTTGCCGATGAATTGGCTAAAGCCAGGTCTTTGCTTAATCCCGGATTCTTGCGCCTTGAAGCTGAAGAAACAAATGTGCCTATGCCTGTACAAAATGTCATCAGGCAACTGACAGCTACCGGGATCTGGTTTAGATTAAGCAGAAACTTAAAAGCAGAAAGCTGTGCCGACGCGACTCATAAACGCAACAGGGGTTTGGGACAAATGGGCATACCGCTTCATGATGAACTAAAAACTTTTTTAGGACAAACCATTGGACCTGACGGTCAAGAAATTATTGTCATGGTCCACTGCAGAGGCGACCAGGATTTAGACTTTGATTTGATAGAAAAGGCTTTAAAAGCCAAAGCTCCCCTTGAAAGACTGTCTCCGGATAAAATTTCCGCATTGGGAGTAAATTACGGATTAATTAATCCGTTTACGGGCGCTGAAACAGTTTCTCATGATAGAGGACAAATGATATATTCACCTTTTGTGCAAGTTTTTGATAGTGATGTAATACTTCCTCCAACGGTTCCGCCAACCATGATGACCAATACCGGTGATTACACCTGGGCTGTGGAGTTTGACACTCAAGAATTAATTAAGGTTATATTTAGAGCAAAAGTAGTTACGGTAACTAAAGAGGAATTTTTTGAAGGGGCCAGATTTGCCAACAGCCGTTTGGCTCTGCTTACAGGCAACTCACCGGAATCAGGAATGTCATTATTAGTCAAAATCAATGAAAAGATTAGAGCAGCTTTGGGTGAAAATGGTAATTTTGGGGATGTTTCCCTGCCGAATGTTACTTTCAGATCTGTTCCCGCAATGGGACTTACAATGGACCTTTCTCAAAGAAGGGAGCAGGTTTGGAGATTAATTCGTCCCGTGATTGAGGAGCTTGCAAAACAGGAACCGGATGTGCTAACTATTGCCTGCAATACCACTCCTTACTTTACCCAGGAAATTGCCGAGATGTTAGATCGAAGAACAACTCTTTTAACCACTCCCCGCGTAACATTAGATTTTTTAAAGGCTAGGCAGATCAGTCAAGTCGCTTTAATTGGAATACCGTATGTAGCAGAATTGGAAGAATGGAGCGCCTTTTTAAGGCCTTTAAGAGAGGCCGGTGTTGAGGTTGAGAAGCTAAGCCCCAAAGCTTTAGAAAGAATTAATGAATTGGCATTTGCCGTTAAACGAAGCGCTGCAACTGAAGCAAATCTGACTTCTCTGGCTAATGTCTTAAGGGATATACTAGACCGGGAAGTCAACGCACAGACAATTGCTATAGCCTTAACAGAAATTTCCCAGCTTTTACCATTCACCAGAAGAAGTATTAGTAGAGGCAAAACCTTAATTGATACTCTGGATTTATTAGCAAACGCAGTTGCTTTAAGGCTTCTTAAAAAACCATTTGTCTATTCGGCTACCTACTAAAATTTATGGTTTTGGGAAAGGTAAACCTGCAACCTCCAGGGAATCTGCTGTGGCTAATCTTTGAGTCCAATCAACTAATGCCTGTACCATTGCCGGATATTGGGGTTCTCTGCGAAGTCTTTTTTTTTGAGAAGCAGATAAGCTAAAAACTATACTGTCTATGGGTAAGCCCAGCGCGCTTGGCCTAAAACCAGGCCGATAACCTAGGTTTGTCAACTCATCTTGTGGAGTTATATTGTAATAAATTCCTATGGATTCCACACTTACAAGTAATCTTTCGGGATCTTCATTAGGCCTAACATAATTGCTTCTGACATTATGCGTTATCTTCAAGACTGTACCGTCTGGTAAAGTTCTTTCCGCTACTCTTCCCTGCCCTGTTAATTCGATTTTTGGCAATTGATCCACCACCCCTCTTAATTGAATAAAGGCTGGACCGGGTTGCGATGTCTCTTGTGTTGTTATTGCTTCTCCACTCATACTTTAAATGTATTATACCAAATCCTGCTATAATCGCTCTATGGATGATTTAAAAAGCAGGTTTGAGAAAATTTCCCAATCTTTTGATAGGGATAAAATGCAAGGGGAAATTAGGGCATTGGAAGCTCAAATGATGCAGCCCGGATTTTGGGATGATAGGCAGAGAGCAGAAGTCGTCAGTCGTCAGCTATCAGACAAAAATAAGACATTAGAAACACTGGAGAGTTTGGAGCAAAATTTAGATGAAAAATTATTAAAAGAATTTGAGCTGAAGACTTTTCTTTCGGGCCCGCATGACAGCTCCGAAGCCATTTTATCCATTCATTCAGGTACAGGAGGAGTTGAGGCCATGGATTGGGCAGGCATGCTTTACCGAATGTACCAGAGATATTTTGAAAGAAAAAATTGGAAATTTGAGCTAACTGATGAAAGTTTAGGGGAAGAAGCAGGTTATAAATCAGTTTCCATGATTGTCCACGCTCCCCTTAGCTACGGCTATTTAAAAGGCGAGGCCGGAACCCACAGATTAGTTAGGCAATCCCCATTCAATGCCGACAAACTTCGCCAAACCTCTTTTGCTTTAGTTGAAGTTTTACCTGTTATTGAAAATATGGAGATGGAAATTAAAGATGAGGATATAGAATTTGCAGCCTTTAGATCCGGAGGCCATGGAGGGCAAAATGTTAACAAGGTGTCCACTGCTGTACGGTTAAAACATATTCCCACGGGTATCACAGTTACTGCCCAAACAGAACGGTCCCAGCTTCAAAACAGGGAAAATGCTTTGAAATTACTCCGTGCCAAGCTTTGGGTTCTTCAACAAGCTGAAAAAAATGCCCAAACCCAAAGCCTAAAAGGAACCACCCAAGCTTCATGGGGAACTCAAATCCGTTCTTATGTTTTGCATCCATACCATATGGTTAAAGATCTACGCACCCTGGTTGAAACATCTAACACAGAGAGTGTCTTGGATGGGGACTTAAATCAGTTTATTGACGCGGAGATAAGAAAGGGTTAATATAGAAAGTATAGCTATGGAAACTGCCGAAGGCAAAGAAAAAATTACCAAAAAGTTTTTCAAAGACGCTAGTCCTAAAAAAGTTATTCTTGGGGTCTTAATCCTCTCTTTGGTTTTGGGAGTTTTAACAGGATATATTATTGCCAACAAAAACCTGGGAGTAAACGCTCTAACAGGATCTCCTAAGACTGCCCAGCAGGATAACCGTACTTTTAAAGATTTTGCCGAAGGGGTTATAAAAGCCAGGCCTGCACCTGTTTATCCCTCCGAGTATGTCGAAGGAACGCATCTTTTACAAAGAGACGGGCAACCGCCTGTTGCTTTAACTTCCTCTGTTGTAGATTTATCTCTTTATGAAGGTAAGAAAGTAAGGGTGTTTGGTGAAACCCAAAAAGCTCTGGAAGCAGGATGGCTTATGGATGTTGGAAAAGTAGAAGAGATAAAATAGTTGTTAGTCTTCAGCCTATGATCTTATTTGACAAAGTCTTCAAAAAGTTTGGTTCATCAACAGCCTTGGATGATATTTCCCTGGAAATTAAACAGGGGGAATTTGTCTTTTTGGTTGGACCCTCCGGAGCCGGCAAAACCACTATGCTCCGTATTCTAACCCGGGAAATACTCCCCACAAGCGGCACAGTAACTGTTGATAAAATAGATCTTACTAAACTAAAAAACAGTGAGATCCCAAAATTAAGAAGAAAAGTGGGAGTAGTTTTCCAGGATTTTAAATTATTGGATGACCGGACCGTATTTGAGCAGGTAGCTCTGGCTTTGGAGGTTTTGGGCAAAAGCGACAGCGAGATAGTAAAAGCTGTGGAACATACTCTAAAACTGGTGGAGATTTGGGATAAACGGAATTTATTTCCCAGACAACTTTCCGGAGGTGAGGCTCAAAGAGTAACCATTGCCAGGGCTGTTGTTGGCAAGCCTGATATTGTTTTAGCTGATGAACCAACCGGTGATTTAGACCACAAAACCGCCTGGGGGGTAATTCAGCTTCTTAATGAAATCAACTCATGGGGTACCACTATTTTGATGGCTACCCACAACCAGGAAATTGTCAATACCTTAAAGCAACGGGTAATAACTTTAAAGCTCGGTAAAATCACCAAAGACAACACGGAGGGTAAATACGAATGAGTTTTAGAAACTATGTTAAATTTGCCAAAAGAAACATTAAAAGAACCCCTTTTCAGGCCGCTGCAGCATCCTTGTCCATGTTTTCGGCTTTTTTGGCCTTAATTGGTTTCCTGCTGATTTCCATTGGGCTGCAACTGACTCTACAGTTTTATGAATCAAGACCGCAAGTAATGGCCTTTTTTAAAGACGGCACTACCAGAGAAGATATTTCAGCCATAGAAGATAACCTGAAAGGAAATTATCAGGTTACCAAAACAAAATATGTTTCCAAAGAAGAAGCTCTGCAAATTTATAAAAGACTTAACCAGGGAAAGGATCCTCTTCTGACCGAACTGGTCACAGCCAGCACCTTACCGCCATCACTGGAGATTTCCACCATAACCCTGCAGGATCTTGCACCTGTAGCCGAAATCCTAAAACAGGAACCGGTGGTTGAAGATGTTGTATTCCCTGAAGATGTGGTTTCAAATTTGTCAACTGCCACACTGCTGGTTAGAATCATTGGCGGAGTAATTGTAGGTTACCTGATACTTTACGCCATCCTGCAAATCCTGATGATTATCGGGTTTAAAATCAGGTTAAAAAGAAATGAGATCGAAACCATGCGTCTTTTGGGTGCATCGACTTCTTTTATCAGAAACCCCTTTATTCTGGAAGGAATGTTTTATGGTGTAGTAGGTGCCACGGCAGCCTGGACAGTAATCTATATTATGCTTTGGTATTTTACTCCCTACATTCAAGGAGGATACTTGGGTGAAATCAGGCTGTTGCCGCCAAATCCCATTCTCATGTTATCCCTGCTGATAATTGCTATTTTGCTGGCCTGTCTAGTGGGAGCTTTGGGATCATTTGGAGCCACTAGAAGATATCTTCGGATATGAAAAAGCTATTCTTAATTGCTGTTTTGGGGCTTTTTTTGCTTAGCGCATTTTTTCTTCCTGCTTTTGCCGAATCTAACGAAGAACTAACCAAAGCTCTGCAGGAAAAACAGGCAGAGATTGCCAAGCTGGAAGCCCAACTTGAAAATGTCAAAGGCAATGAGCGGACGCTAAAATCACAGCTTAATATTATTGACAGCCAAGGCAAAGTAACCACCTTAAAAATTGAGGAAACCAATTTGCGGATTGAAAAATTAAAAAGAGAAATTTCCGAACTTTCAACCCGTATTTCGCGAATTTCTGCCTCCTTGGATACATTATCTGAAATTCTGCTTCGCCGGATTACCCAAACTTATAAATATTCTCAACTATCCACTCTTGATCTGTTCTTTTCTTCTCACGGATTTAGCGATCTGCTGCAGCGGCTAAAGTATGTCCAGGTAGCCCAAGCTTATGAAAAGAGAAAATTATATGAGCTGCAGGCTACCAAGCAAGCTTACAATGACCAAAAGCAGGATAAAGCCACCAGGCAGGAGGAGGCGGAACAACTTAATAAAGCGCTGGAAAATTATAAAAATCAGCTGGCAGAACAGAAAAAAGCTAAAGAAGAACTTTTGAGTGTTACCAAAAATGACGAGGCCAAATTTCAAGGGTTAATTGCCCAACTTAAAGCCGATGCCGACTCTATTGCCAGAGCCGTATCAAATGTTGGAGTTGTTATTGGGCCGGTCAAAAAAGGCCAGCAAGTAGGGTCTGAAGGAACATCTGGTTGTTCCAGTGGGCCTCATCTGCACTTTGAAGTTTATGAAAATGCCAAAGTGGAAAATGGCAAAGTCACCGGCACAAGAGTTGATCCCAAAAAATACCTGGACAACGGACAGCTGGGCCCACCTATGCAGGGGTATCCCGGATCAACACATATTAGCACTGAATACGGGGAAGTTTATGCTCTGGGAACACATACGGGTTTAGATATGTATGACGACAGGTATGTGGGAACTCCTATTTTGGCCGCGGCTGATGGAGTAGCTTATTCTATTGGTGACTCGGGATGTCGGGTTTCCGGATTTGATAACGGCCCAGCCAAAGGGGTAGTAGTTGACCACCAAAACGGCCTCGTCACCCTCTACTGGCATTTACTCTAAATTATGGTATAATTTGTTAAATGGCTACTATTAAACAGGTTTCAACTAAAAAAAATCTTGTTCCAAAAAGCAAAATTCCCATATCTTACTTAATTGATTATATTAAGGAGGGTTTTAATATATCAGATTTTATTGCATCTTACCCTTGGGTTAAACGAAAAAATGTAGAAAAAGCTTTGGAAGAAATTAAAAACAGAGAGTTTACCTCTGGATATGCCATCTAAAAAATCTTATATTCCATTATATGCTGATGAATGCTTCCCTGTTCCCGTAACCACCTATTTAAAATCCTTGGGCTATTCAATCATTCACGCTTATGATCAAAATTTTATTCAAAAAAGCGATTATTTTCATCTATTCACAAGCAAGAAATTGAAACGGGTGCTTATTACTCTTGACCGGGATTTTTTATATTACAATCAAGTTAATCTTGATTCTCACCCCGGGGTAATTGTGATTTCTTCAGGTTCGGCAACACCCCCACATATCAATAAAATTTGTGAAAAACTTTTAAAGAATATAACCAAAAATTTTATTAAGAATTCACTTATAAAAGCCACCATAAATAAGATAACCAAATTAAAACAAGGCGTTGTGGTTTCTGAAAAATTTTTATAAAATCAATTTAGATGGCTAAAACCATTCTAAGTTCTTTATTTTTTGTTATTATCTTTTTTATATTAATTCACCCAGATGTTCTAGCCGAATCAGCTGTCATTAATGAATTTATGGCAAATCCATCATCAGGTTACGACTGGGTGGAGCTTTATAATCCTACAACATCTTCCGTAGATTTAACAAATTGGATATTAGTAGATAGTACCTCAACAATGAAGACTTTATCAGGGACAATATCAGCAGGAGGATTTATGGCTTTTGAAGTTTCAACCAGATTAAATAAAACAAGTGATTCAATTTATCTTAAAGATTCTGGGGGTTCTACTATAGATAATTATTCTTATACCACAGAACCTGGCGCCGATGTAAGTATTGGCCGAAGTCCTGATGGGGGCAGTTGGACAACGCTCGCCTCTTCTTCAAAAGGCAGTTCTAATGGCGGTGCTTCCCCTTCCCCTTCCCCAACTCCCTCGCCCTCTCCCTCATCCGCTTCTTCTTTTACCATTTCCAATGTTCCATCATCAATTGATTCTACCCAAACATTTACAACATCAATAACTCTAGAATTATCTTCATATCCCAATACTAAATTTTATTTAAAAGGGGCTTTTGTTAAATCCGGCAGTACTAATTATTTTGGCTACACCAAAGTAAATGATTCTTGGGTTAAAAATAACAATACTTATTCAGACCAGTATTCAATCACTACTGATTCATCGGGTAAATGGTCGGGAAGTTTAGAAATACAACCCGATGTTTTTGATTCCGGCTATGAAGGCACTAATGATTACATCTTTAAAGTGGGCAGATATACCTCATCAGGCAATGGCCCAACCTGGAGTAATGAGATAACAATTAAAATTAATGCCAAAGAAGTGGAAATGGCCGAAGAAAATATTAATTTATCTGCATTATCTGTTCCCAAATCCTCTTCGGTTTTAGGAGAAAGCAAAAAACAGGAAGATTTGCCGGAAACAGTTTATTCCCTGGAAAGATACAAAAAAAGCGCTTCACGCTCTGCTTTAGCCACTCCTTCATCCAAACCAAAAACAAAAGTCAAAGGGGAACGGATCAACTTTCTCATCCCCCTAGGAGCAATTCTTGTTATAATTGGAGCCATCCCGATTTCTTATGCAATATATCACCAATTCAGAAAAAGAAACCAAAGAGCTAGCTAAAAAAATTGCTCAAAATCGCAAAAACAACATTATTGCCTTAACCGGTCCTTTAGGTGCAGGTAAAACCATCTTTGTTCAGGGTTTTGCCCAAGGATTGGGAATTAAAGATAAAATCATCTCCCCCACTTTTGTTTTGGTAAGGCAGCACGGAAACCTGCCTGCCGGCAGGCAGGTCTTTTATCATGTTGATCTTTACAGAGTAGATGATTTTAAGGATTTGGGGCTTGAGGAAATTTTGGCCAATAAAAATAATATTATTTTAATCGAATGGGCGGAAAAAATTAAAAAATTATTACCAAAAAACAGTCTTTGGATTTCTTTTGAAATTACAGATAAAAACACCAGAAAAATTAAAATTCTTTCTTGATTTCAATTTCTATTAGTCCCACCATTTGTTTTTGGACAGTTGCCAAATTAGCAAACGGGCCTTGCCAGCCGGATCTGGTATCATTTCTATCCGGTTCCTTAATTAAAAAAACCAGTCCGGAAAAATTTTCTTGACTTCCCTGAAATTTATCCTGGCTGGGAATATATTGGGGTTTGTTGACAGAATAAACATACTCACCTGGAATATACCCATACTTTTTTTGTCCATACCACCAGAAAAGATACTGGTATGGATAATCATAAACCGAAGGTAAATAAGTATACACCTTAAAGTTTTTTCCATCCGCATATTTATAAACATAATCAATGGCAGCTATTTCATTTTTAAAAAGTGAAGGATCCATATTAGGTTTTCCTAAATCATTTAGGAAAAAATTGGCGATATTGGATAATCCAAAATAAATAATCGAAATAAATAAAGTGACAGAAAAAATCTTAATTAAAAAAGTTTTCTCCATCAATCTTTTGACTAAAAAACCAACCAAAATTATTCCTGCTGCCATTTCCGCCCCAAGATGCCAGGAATTAACACTCACAGGCAAAATCAGGTAACCTAAAAACGGCACCAGGATTAAGCTTAAAGATACAATCACAACCGGGTCTTTTTTCAATACAAAAAGCAAAGATGCTAAAATTATCCCCGCGAATAATTTATGATTCATTAAAGTAGCAGAAAACGAATCAATAAAAGAGCTAAAAATAATCTGGAAACGGGTCAAAATACTTAAATTTCCGGATTCTCCCAAATACTTTAGTATGGCTTTACTCATTAAAAACTCATGCCTTAAATCAAAAATAATCTGCGGCAGTAGTGTTAAAATAAATGCTCCAACCCCCACCCAAAACCATTTTTGTCTTAGAAAATGAATATTTTTTGTCAAAACTATACTTACTAGTATTATAACCGGCATAAATATTCCAAAATTCATTTCAAAATTAAAAAATAATCCTGCCAAAAACCAGGCTATAATAATAAATATCCCTTTGTTTTTTTGCAAGTATTCAACTAATAAATATACAAAAAGTGGCGTAAGTAATACAACGGGGTTTGGGTTAAAAGCATAAAGATTGGTTAAAACAACATAATTTGAAGCAACCCACAGAATACCTATGGGGATTATTAGCCAGCGACTCCATCTACCGACTAATTTCAAAAGAAAAAATCCGCCTAACGCCCAAAGTAATATTTCCAAAATAATAGAACCATAAGGATTGCCGCCCGATACAATATACGGCACTGCCAGAAGATAATACCAGGCCGATCCGTTAAACAAACCTTCAATAGCAGAATTTGGACCAATCAAACGAAGTTTTCCCAAAACCACCATTTCCCGGACATCCACCATATCCCGGGCATTATCCATATTAAACAGAAAATTATTGTTAGAAGTCAAAAATAATCTGTAGATAACTCCAATAATTAGAATAAAAATTATTAGTTTGCTACTCATTTTTTGGCTTTCTAAATTGCAATCTTAAATCACCGTATTTTGTTTCGGAAATCAATTTGCTTTTACTGTCCTCTGCTCCAATTTCCAGATTATAAATATCATCCGGTATTCCCACATGAGGTTCTAAGATAAAAAAAGTAATATCCTGCGGCTCTCCTATTTTCTCTAAAGCATTTGCCCCCAAAAGGCCAATTTGATTATGTCCTAAAAATTTTGGCACATATCCGTATTTTTTTTGACCATACCAGGAATAAAGATAGCTCCAGGTGGTATTGGTCCAAAGAGGAACCGTTAAAGTATTTATGGAAAATGGCTGACCAGCGGCTTTTTGGTAAGTTTCATCTATTAATTTTAATTGATTTTTTAAAACCATATCATTGGGGATTACAAGAATAATTTGTCCTAGCGGCCCGTTTTTAAAAACAGCATACAAATTGGAAATAATTATTAAAAAAATCAAAAGCACAACCAAAAACTTACTTTGTTTTGCAATAATTTGTATTAAATTTAAAACTGCCAAAATTGCCGCAACTGTAAGTCCTATATTTACATATGTATTACTGTGCCCTCCAAAAATAAAAATGGGCAAATTAAAAAATAAATAAAAGAATATAAGTTTATTTTTGAGTAATATTAAACTTAAAAACACCAGTAACCCTCCCAAAAAAACATTGGTTGGGAAAAAATTATAAGTAAACACTTCTGCAAACCTATTAAGATAATTTAATAAAAGTTCACCAAATTGCGGCCTAAAATCAATTTGGCCGGCAGGGGCAATGCTTAAAAAACCTGTTGCAAAATTTTGCAATGTTTGAAACTTTAAGCTTGCTATAAGAAAAGGGCTTAAACCAAATAAGGCTATAAGAATAGAAATTATTTTTTGTTTAAAACCAGATTTTATTCTAAACAAATATCCAAAAAAGGGTATTAGAAGTAATAGGTAAATTAAGAAGAATTGGAATTGGACGGATAAAATGGCTGCTAGCACGGCAAGATAAAGTCCTAATGTTTTTCCTTTTTGCCACATTCTTAAAAAATAAAAAAACAAAGTAACTGTTAAAACCGCAGGAGCGGGATTAGAAAGCCAGGGAGCGTATTGGGTGGCCTCAAAAGAAACAGCAAAAAAAAGACCCGCCAGAACGGACAACTTGAAACTTTTAAATAAGTCTTTTGCCAAAAGCATAACTGGAATAACAACTAGCGAGTTTAAAAATGAGAGCATTAATGAAGCTACTCTTGGATCTCCCCCTCCAAAACCGTAAAAAGGAGCCAGCAAATAATAATAAAGCGGGCCGTGGTATAAACCCGGTGTGGATGTTGGTGGGCCTTGTATTTTTAAATCACCATTCCAGATTTGCAATGCCGCAAAACCGTCTCTTGCCATGTCATAGTGAAAAGAAACCGCTCCTTGCGGAATATAGATAATCCGTAAGGCAAAAGCTAAAACCAAAATTACCAGAATCCATTTCAACATTTCACTTAAACTATACTAGAATGTGTTAAAATTTCATAATATGAAAGTATTAGTAACGGGCGGAGCAGGTTTTATTGGTTCACATGTTAGTAAATTGCTTCTTGACCTTGGACATCAAGTTACAGTCATAGATAATCTTTCCCACGGAAATAAAACTTCAATAGACAAAAGGGCTGTTTTTGTGGACGCTGATATTTTACATCAGGAAAAATTGGAAGAAATTTTGCCCGGACACGACGCTGTTATACACATGGCCTCTTTAATTGAGGTAGGAGAATCTGTTAAAACCCCTGTTGAATTTGTGGAAAATAATATTTTGGGAACTGTCAAGCTGCTTCAGGCCATGAAAAATTCAGGCGTTAAAAAAATCATTTTTTCCTCCAGTGCCTGTGTTTACGGTGTCCCCAAAAAACTGCCAATTACAGAAGATGATCCGTTAGGTGAACAGGAAAATCCCTATGGAATAACCAAAACTACCATGGAGGAATTTTGTAAACTTTATAACAAACTTTTTAGGTTTAATGTAGTTATACTGCGTTATTTTAATCCTTATGGCCCGGGAGAATTACATAATCCGGAAACACATGCCATACCGAATTTTATCAAAGCAATATTGGAGAAAAAGCCGCTACCTTTATTTTGGAAAGGTGAACAAATTAGGGATTTTATCTATATTGATGATCTGGCAACTGCCCATGTCCTCCCTTTAAACCTGACCGGCTTACACATATATAATGTAGGCACAGAAACCGGAGTGAAAGTGAGGGACGCAATAAAAATTATCTTTGATTTGGTTGGTTATGAGGTGGAGACGGAAGATAAAGGGGAAAGAAAAGGGGATGTGGCATCGCTTGTCGCATCAGCCCAAAAAATTAAAAAAGAACTGGGCTGGGAAGCAAAAGTTTCTTTAAAAAAAGGCCTTCAAAAAACCATTGAATTTTTTAAATCCCTCCCCCGCCCTTTTTCCATTTAACTGCAGAAAATAATGGATAAAAAATATCTTCTTTCTCGGGAATACTAAAATCATAAAAACTTTTGGTAAATTCTATGTATGAAACATCTGTAATAATAGCCAATGGTGTTTGTTCCGATCCCTCCCCCATTTCCAAAACCGCAGAGGTAGCCAAACTATCAGGAAGATTTGATGTTTCCATTTCAAACTTTCTTCCAAAAATATCTTTGGTTCCTCTGTAATCTCTTATTGGTTTAAATCCAAAATATCCTATAGCCACTCCCACTACACCCCGTCGCAGAGGCACAAGTCTTGAATCTGTTATTATTATTCCCAGATTTTTTACTTTAAACTTTTGGCTTAAAAACTGCCAAATTTTTTTGGCAGCGGCCTGCGGATCTTTTGGCCACAGCACATAAAATCCGTCCCCATTACTTTCATCTATTCCGGCAGATGCAATAAATAAATTATTTTTTATGGTATGCAAAACAAGTCCGTGAGGAACTGTATTTCTGGGGAGATACTTATCAGTTTCTTTAATAGCCAACTCATCTTTGTTTTTAAATTTCTCTATAGCTATGCATCTACCTTCACCAATTGAAACCACTTTGGAAGTTACTGCCACAACAGAATTTTCTTCCAAAGATTTTATACTTCCCAAAAGTTCCCAAAGATTATCTTTAGGAGGCATAAATTTTCTGGTTTTTATTGCCTTGGTAATCACAATGTGATAGTTTAACATCTACATGACCCGTTCTCAACTTTTTTTACTTCTCTTAATTCTTGCTCTGGGACTGTTTTTGCGGACATACAAAATTGTGGACAGGATGGATTTTGGCCACGACGCCGATCTATATTCCTGGATTGTTAAAGATATTGTTGTCAATCACCATTTTAGGTTGATTGGTCAACTAACTTCCGCCCCGGGAATTTATATTGGCCCATTGTTTTATTATTTTTTAGTTCCCTTTTTTATCTTGACCAAGATGGATCCTGTTGGCGCAACTATACCCGCTGTTTTATTAGGTCTTGCAACAATAATAAGTTATTACTGGGTTTTTTCTAAAATTTTTAATGAGAAAGTCGGGTTATTGGGAGCGTTATTGTATGCAATACTCCCTGCAACCGTTAGTCTTGACAGGTGGATTGTGCCAACAATAACTACTCCTCTTTGGTCTATCTGGTATTTTTACGCAATCATCATGGTATCCCGCGGAAGATTTCAATTTTTTTGGCTGCTGGGCTTATCTTTCGGGCTCATCTGGCATATTCATATTGCCTTAATTCCCGTTTTATTAACTCTTCCATTCGCTATATTTTTTTCCAAAAAACTTCCGGATTTAAAAAATATAGCTGTTTTTCTCATATTTTTATTTGCAACATCCGCGCCATTAATTTTATTTGAATTCAAACACAATTTCAGTCAAACTTTCAGCCTGATAAATAATTTCGGATTGCAACAGGAAGACGGCCCAACAGGTTTTTACAGATTTCAGGTTATTTTGGGAATGTTAAATAAAAATGTCCAGCAGCTTCTTTTTATACCCTTCACTGCCGCTATTTTATTATCTGGGATTTTATTAATAAAAACTAAATTAATTGCGTTAAGAGAAACAATGCTTATGGGTATCTGGATCATTGGCCCTTTTTTGTTTTTTTACTTTTCCTCCTCACCTCTATCAGAATATTATTTTTCCAATACCAATGTAGTATTTTTAGTAATTGCCTCTTTACTTATTTTTGCTCTATATAAATCCTCAAAAAAAGGTTTATTTGTTTCTCTGGCTATATTATTTTTTATTCTTATTAGAAGTTTTTATTTATTTTTGAACCAGGATTATTATGCTAAGGGTTACCCGGAGAAAAAATCTGCGGTTGATTATATGGTAAATGACGCAAAGCAAAAAAACTTCCCCTGTTTTTCCATAAACTACATCACCTCGCCCGGAGAAAATGTAGGTTTCAGGTATTTTCTTTTCCTTAAAAACGCCCATATTGCCGTAGCAGGGCGGGGAAGCCCGGTGTATAACATTGTCATACCCGATGAGTATGCTCTAAATGAGGTAAAAGTAAAATTTGGCCATATCGGGATAATACCTCTAACCCAGATCCCTTCACAAGATTTAATGAATGATGCCTGCAGCGGCCAAAATACCAATCTAACTGATCCTATGCTTGGATATGTGGAATGAGATTTAAAGACGGTAACCTGCTTCTCCGTGAACAGCCAAATCCAACCCTTTGGCTTCCTCATTAAGAGTTACGCGAAGCTCTGTAATAATTTTAACCAGTTTCAATATTACATAAGTGCCAACAAAAGAATATGCCGCCACCACCAAAACAGCCAAAATTTGCAATAAAACCTGACCGGGATTGCCAAAAAGTAAACCATTGCTGCCGACACTGTTAATAGCTTTTTCCGCAAATACGCCGGTTAAAATCGCCCCGGTCACTCCCCCCATTCCATGAGCTGCCCAAACATCCAAAGTATCATCAATCCTGGTGTGTAAACTGCGGAAACTCAAAGATAGGTAAGTAACGACACCAGCAAATATGCCAATGGCAATGGAAGATATCGGGCCGACAAAACCGCTGGCCGGAGTAATTGCCACCAATCCGCACACGGCTCCGGTGGCGGTTGCTAGGGCAGAGGGTTTTTTGTCTTGCGCCCAGGAAAGAATCATCCAGACTAAGGCTGATGCAGCTGCCGCAGTATTGGTTACCACGAACGCACTCACTGCCAAACCGGATGCTGCCAGAGCCGATCCCGCATTAAATCCAAACCAGCCAAACCAAAGCAGACCTGCGCCTAAAAGAACAGTCGGAACATTGTTAGCTACTATTTTATGAGTAGCGTTTTTTCTTCTGCCAACTAAAATTGCTGCTGCCAAAGCGGAAAAACCCGCAGTGATGTGTACCACAGTTCCTCCGGCAAAATCCAGAGCCCCCAAGGAACGAAGCCACCCTCCCACACCCCAAACCCAATGTGCCACCGGGTCATAGATAAAAGTAGTCCACATTAAAACAAATATGACCAGCGCCCTGAAACGGATTCTTTCCACAAAGGCTCCGATAATTAACGCTGGGGTGATAATGGCAAACATGGCTTGAAAAATCATAAAAGCAAGTTGTGGAATAGTTGAGGCATAATCCGGATTTGGCGCAAAACCAACGCTTTTTAAGGCAAGAAAATTAAAACCTCCTATTAAACCATTAATATCCTTGCCAAAAACCAGACTGTAACCCAAAATCACCCATTGCAACGAAACCAAGGCTAAAATAACCAAAGAATGTTTAATCACCGAAACTACATTTTTGCTACTCACCATACCTCCATAGAAAAACCCCACTGCCGGGGTCATAATCATCACCAAAGCTGCCGCCATCAAAACCCAGGCTGTATCTCCTGTGTTTATGGCGCCCAGATCAAAACTGCCTGCAGAAGTGCCGGCTAATTTAGTAGCCATATACCCTGTAAATAACCCTAAAAGTACCAATAAAAAGGTCAGTCTTTTTAAATTCATTTTTAAAAATTGTTCCATAAAACCTGATTAGTTACTTCATGATGATAAATAATTTCCGAAGTTTTGATCAGTTTGCCCAACTCTTTAGGACTTCTGTCTGCCACTGTTTCCTTAAAAGATAGGTATTTTTGTTTGTTTTCTTCACCCAAAATTTTGGCAGTAAAGTCGCTTGCTTTAAAAAGCCTGATGGCATCATGAATTGTGCCGGGCAGAAACCTTAATCTGACCCTCCTATTTTTTGATTGAGCCGGCTTTTTGCCTTCCAGCCCGGTTTTTAAAATAGTAAACAAAGCCAAATACGGATTTGTATCAGGAGCTACAGAGCGGATTTCAATTCTGGCTGTTTTTTCATTACCTGTTGGAATCCTGATCATGGAACCCCGGTCAATAGGAGAAACTTTTATCTGGTTGGGGGCTTCAAAATAAGGATCTAATCTTCTATAAGCATTGACGCTGGAATTTAAAATCAGGCAAATTTCCGGAGCATGGTTTAATATCCTAAAGATAAAATCCCACGCTAGCTCCGATAAGGTATCCTGACCGTTTTTTTGATAAAAAATATTTTTCCCGTTTTTGGCCATAGAGAAATTAGTATGCATGCCTGACCCATTAATATTGGCAATAGGTTTTGGCAGAAAAGTCGCTGTCATACCCATATTGTTAGCCACTTGCCGGCACACCAGTTTATAAAGCTGTATTTGATCGCAGGCTCTAACTACTTCGGTATAACTAAAATTCAATTCAAATTGCGATGGGGCTACTTCCGGATGATCTTTTTCGTTTTTAAAACCCATTGCTCTTTGAGCTTCTGCCGCGGCGTCTATAAATTTGCGCAACCGGTCAAGCGGCAAAGAATGGAAATAACCGCCGGTGGAAATTAATTTAAAACCAATATCTTCATCAAAACTCTGCTCCGCGCCAACACCTTCTACCAGAAACCCTTCGGTTTCCGTAGCCGTATGCACAACAATTCCCTCTGTTTCCTTAAGATTCTTTGTATATAATTTTAGCTGACCTCTAAAATCCGATATATAAGGAGTCTTGTCCCTACCAAGAACATCGGCAAACATGACCACTTTTCCTCCTCCAAATACATCTGACGGAAGAAAAATTATACTGGCCCAATCTACCTCCAACCTTAAATCCGATTCATGAAGTGCAGTAAAACCCTTGATGGATGATCCGTCAAAAGTTAAATTGGAAGCAGATTCCAAAAGATATTTTTTATCATAATCCAGCATATGAAACCTACCCTCAATGTCTGTAAAACAAAGCGTCACTGCCTTAATCCTTTTTTCTTTTTTCAGGTATAACCTATATTCTTCTTCCAAAACTTTGTTGCTGACTGTGTGTTGTCTTTCTTTGGCCTTCAGATTCATTTCTTCCAGCTCTTCGTAGGGGATTTCCAGAAAGTTTTTTAACAAAATACTGTTATCTTGCATATATTAATACTAAAAATAACAAGTATTAATATAATTGTCAAGATATTAATTTTAAATTCTGTGGAATTAATGGCAAAAGGTCACTGGCCAATGCCCCTGCTTCACCTATTTTCTCTCTTAATATTTCCCCTGCCATACCATGAATATAAACACCAACGCACGAAGCATCAAAAGTTGTCAATCCTTGAGCAATCAATCCTGCAATGACTCCTGCCAACACATCTCCTGTACCGGCAGTTGCTAAAATAGGATTTGCAAAAGGGGAAATAGCGGTTTGAGTAGAAGAAGCGATAACTGTATTTGCTCCTTTTAGAACCACTACCTGTCCCCACTCATCTGCAAAGTTTTGGGCAATTTTTTCTCTATCTGCTTGAATCTCTTCTATGCTTAACCCTGTTAATCTGGACATTTCACCCGGGTGTGGAGTCAAAACTGCGCTATTGCCATAGTTTTCCAATAGTTTATCCCATTCTTTAATCTCGGATAAAATATTTAACCCATCCCCATCTATTACAAATGTTAAATCCCCTATACCCATTTTAAGCATACGGTAAATAAACTTTGCAGTTCCCTCTTTTTTATTAAGACCCGGACCAATAAGTATTACATCATGAGAAATTTTCGCGAAAAGTACATCCAAAGCCATCTCTCCTATTACTCCGTCTTCCTCTGGTAAAACAATAAAAGTGACTTCAGGTAACTTTTTACTGACAATATTTTGAACAACAGGAATGGTGGCAAGAGTTACCAATCCGGCTCCAACTCTATAACACCCTGCACAAGATAAATATGCAGCCCCGGGATAATTTTTGGATCCGGCCACTACTAAAACTTTCCCAAAAGTCCCCTTATTGGCATCTTTTGGTCTTTTGGGTAATTTACCAGCTACCCACTCTTTGGAAATAATCACAAAACTATTTTACCACTTTGTTAAAATTACACCCTTGGGGTGGAATAGGTTGACACCTACGGATATTTTAGTTACTTTGAGCCCAAAACAATATGAAAATGTTGGAAATTTAGTTAGGATAATGACACTTTTTGAAATGTTATACAAATAGGTACCTTACTAATAACCAATACTTAGTTTGGCTCTCGATAAATCTATTGAAACAAGTGTTTTATTATTTGAGTGATCTTTGAAGAATAGTATTCCATTTTTTTCTTCCGTATATGAATTGATCATCTTATCTCTAATTTCTTCTATCTTTGAAGTAGTTTGTGTATTAAACTCCTTTGCCTCCATTAAATTTGTTAATGCTAATTTTTGTAAATCAACTAAATAAACATCTAAGATCGAACTGATCAGGGGAACTTTGAGACTTGGGCCTCTCCCTACTGCCCGCATAAAGATTATATATCTTTTATCTTGTGATAAGTACGATTGCATGTTTACATCTGAGTACGATCTTAGGCTGAGTTCGTCTGAAATTTTCCCATCAAATACTTTTACCGGAAACTCTCCAGAAGCTAAAGAATATACTCCATCGGAGGCGAGTAGATAATATTTTTCATTAACTTTGGGTGAAATAGATATGAATGTTGGAAACTTTACAATAGGCTTATTTATTACTGAATAAAGTCCATGTTCCTTAATATATTTGTCTTGGTCTACGGGGATTTCCTCCCATTGCTTATTCTTATTGTTAAAAATAGAGATATTTCCCTTACAATATGCTCCTATAGATGCAGTGAGTGTAATAGTATCATTGTCATTAAAAATTGCTTCTGGGAAGCATTGATTTTTATATATGTCTTGTTTTGCATAAGTTTTAATGTAGTCAGTCGTAATATCCATTTGCATCACACCATCCCAGGAACTCATCCAAAGAATAAAGCCTTGCGAGGCAAGGGATAAGTTTATTTTACGACCATCGTAAACATGGGGATTATTTTCTAAATCTTTTCTAATGTCAAAAGGGTTAGGCAAGGGAGGAATTTCACTAAAATATGTTTTAACAATACTGCTGTTCGGTAGATCAATTTTATATAAAACAGAATAGGTAAGGCTACTATTCTGGGGAAGGTCTTGCCGCTCATAACAACTTATATACAAACTAGTCCCAACAAGAGCTGAATCATTAATACAATCTAAAACATTTGTGTTGTTTTGGCGAATAATTTTTTGGCTGTCAGGGTCATATTCAACTATCTTATTATAGCCAACGATTAATAAGTGATTATTATATTTATGGATCTGCCGATAATCTATGAAGTGGGGTAAATCATTCAGACTAAGTTTATCAAAATTTGGTACATAATTAATTAAAATATTAGGAATTATCTCATTTTTTACATCAGTGCCAATTTTTAATTTTTCTTTTAGTTGAGGCGAAAAAGTTAAAATTCCCACTCCTATAATTGCCAAAATAATAAGAATAAAATATACGGAAACAAACCCTCTATGCATTAAAATTAATAATATCACATACTAGAAACTAGAAATTAATTAGGATAATGACACTTCTTGTATTTTTTGCCGGAACCACAATAACAGGGATCGTTTCTGCCGATTTTTCCGTGAGTCTTGGTTAGTTGACCTTGTCCTCCATAGGTTTCTTGCGCTATCACCTGCCCACCTCTTTCAATTGTAACTTTTGTTACTCCACCCTCTTCTGCTTTTCCGGTTTTTACTTCCTTTTTTTCAGTTTCTACCCCGATTTCTATTTCAGGATGTTTTTCCTCCACCGCCTCTTTTTGTACCAGAGGTGCTTGCTGCTGCAACGCCACTTTATAAATCCTGTGGACTATTTCATAATCTACCTCCACCATTAATTTTTCAAACAAATCAAAACCTTCTCTTTTATATTCAATTAAAGGATCTCTTTGGGCATACCCCCTAAGCCCTATTCCGGAACGCAGATCATCCATTGTATCAAGATGTTCAATCCATAAAGTATCAATGGTATTTAGATAAACAAATACTTCCATTTGTCTTGCCACATCAATTCCCACCTGATTTTCGCGCTGTTCATAAAAATTCCTGGCCAAACCTGTTAAAAATTCACTTATTTGGGAAGGGTCGGAAAGAGTTGAAATTTTGCTTTCTATATCTTTCTTGCTTTGATCATCAATTGGCGCAATAGTGGAAAACTCCTCCACGATTTTCCCAACATCCAAACCTTCTTCAGAATGTATGATGACAAGATTTTTAATTTCTCCGGCTACTTTTTCCAGAATTTCCTCTTTCAAAGATGTATCTTTTTTCTGCGCTGCTTCCAAAACTCTTTTCCTTACTCCGTAAATAATTTGTCGTTGCTGGTTCATCACATCATCGTATTCAACCGTGTTTTTCCTGATGTCAAAATTGTGGCCTTCCACTTTTTTCTGCGCGCCTTCAATGGCTTTTGAAACCAAACCATGTTCGATAGGGGTATCTTCCGGCATTTTAAGAAAATCCATCACCCGGGAAACCTGATCTCCTCCAAAAATCCTCATCAGGTCATCTTCCAAAGAAACAAAAAACCTCGACTCACCCGGATCACCCTGGCGGCCTGATCTTCCCCGAAGCTGATTATCTATACGGCGGGACTCATGTCTTTCTGTTCCAATCACAAAAAGCCCACCCAATTCTGTAATACCTTTACTTAAAACAATATCCACTCCCCTTCCTGCCATATTAGTAGCCACAGTCACAGCGCCTTTTTCTCCTGCATGAGATATAATCTCTGCTTCTTTCTCGTGATTTTTGGCATTTAAAAGTGCGTGGGATACGCCCTTTCTTTTTAAAAGCTCCGAGAGAAATTCATTTTTTTCAATTGAGGTCGTACCTATCAAAACCGGCTGGCCTTTTTTGTGAAGCTCCTCCACTAAACCGGCAACTGCAGTGTATTTAGCGCTTATGGTTTTATAAATTGTATCCGCATGATCTACCCTGATCATAGGATTATTAGTTGGAATTACCACCACTTCCAGTTTGTAAATTTTATTAAATTCTTCTGCTTCTGTGGCCGCAGTGCCTGTCATACCGGAGAGTTTCACATACATCCTAAAATAATTTTGAAAAGAAATGGTAGCCAAAGTTTGAGACTCCTGTTGAATAGCCACTCCTTCTTTAGCCTCAATTGCCTGATGCAAACCCTCGGAATAACGGCGGCCCATCATTAGCCTGCCGGTAAATTCATCAACAATAATTATCTCTCCGTCTTTAACCACATAATCTTTATCTTTTTCAAATAAGGTTTTTGCTTTTAGGGCCTGCTCAAGATGATGCAGTGTGGAAAAATCTTTTTCGTAAAGATTATCAACTCCCAACATTTTCTCTATCTTCAAAATACCGTTTTCTGTCATATGGGCAGTCCGCAGTTTTTCATCCACCACGAAGTCCGACGGTAACAGTGAATTTATCAACTCTACGAATTTAGAATATTTATCAGTTGCCTCCTGTGCCGGCTGGGAAATAATTAAAGGAGTTCTCGCCTCATCAATTAAAATTGAATCTACCTCGTCAACTACTGCAAAATAGTGACCTCTTTGAACCTGATCCTCCAAACGGAAAGCCATGTTATCCCGCAGATAATCAAATCCAAACTCATTATTGGTACCATAGGTAATATCTGCCTGGTAAGCCTCTTTTCGCGAAACAGGGCGAAGGTGTTGCAGTCTTTTGTCATCATGAGATAAATCTTTATATTTTGGATCATACACAAAAGCAGCCTCATGAACAATGGTGGCACATGTGGCTCCCAAAGCATAAAAAATTGGCCCCATCCATCCACAGTCTCTTTGTGCCAAATAATCATTAACAGTTACAAGATGCACCCCTTTTCCGGCAACAGCATTTAAAAATAGAGCCGGGGTACTGGATAGGGTTTTTCCTTCGCCTGTTTTTTGCTCCGCAATCCTGCCTTGATGAAGAACCACTGCCGCCATCATCTGTACGTCAAAATGGCGTTGTTTAATAGTTCTTGAACTTGCTTCCCGAACAGCGGCAAAAGCCTCAGGAAGTAACTCATCCAGACTTTTTCCCCGTTCGTGTTGCAATCTAAACCCGGCAAGTTTACCCTGAAGTTCTTTATCAGTCAGTTTAGATACTTTTTTTTCAAGAGCATTAATCGCATCAACAATAGGTTTTAGTTTTTTAATCTCCCGCTCATTGGAATCTAACAGCTTTCCAAAAATTCCTAGCATAGTGCATATTATACCATTGACATTTAACTAACTAATTTATAAACTATAAATAACAAACTGCCCAAATGGATAACACACAAAAACCTAGCTCATTACCCACCTTTGATCCAGTACCTCCTCCAAGCCCTCCGCAATATCCCACCTTTCCCCAAGAACCACCTCCTATAACTCCTGCACCTCCACCCCCTGTTACTACCCCTCCATGGCCTCCGGCTCCGGAACCTGCTCCTGTTTCACCCTTACCTCCCTTTCCAAGCGAACCTTTTACTCCAGTAGAGCCAAACTTGAATTCTGCAAATCTCTCTTCAGGCTGGCCTCCGCCCCCGACATCACCTGCTCCACCAACCCCACCTCCCCCTCCAAATATTTCGACATCCCCTCTTGATAATCCCTGGGGTGCACCACCTCAACCACCTCCCATAAGTAATCCTTCAACTCCACCTCCATGGACGCCACCTCAAACGCCGGTTGAAACTTCAGATTCACCACCCACTGATTTATCACATCTGGTTGGAAACAGCTCCCAGCCGGAACCAACGCCAACAAATTTAAATCAGGCGGAAACGCTGGTTGTTCCATCAACCATTACTCCTGAAACATCTACCGAACCTTCTGAACATAACAAGAGAGGAGTACCAAAATGGTTAATTGGTGTAGGGGTGGGACTTTTGCTTGCGGTACTCGGTGTTTCTGCTTATTTTATTATGGGGATTGGCCAGACTCCCAAAACAACCAGCTTACCGGCAGTTGATACTTCACAAGCAACACAAATTAAACCTCCTGCCCCGATTGCTACTCCACCAGTTCAATCCCCGGCTCCTGTAGATAATTCTGCCAGTTTTGGGGATTTACAAGGCGGGGGACAACAAGCTACCCGGGCAGGAGACTTACTCCGCCAAGGAAGATAATTACTTTATTCCTTTGTGAATATACTTTAGCCACCAATTTTTAACAAGAGGGACAGATAAAGTTGATAAAATAAATGCCACTGCCGGAACTATGGAATTAACAAAAGGTTGACTAATACCCGCGAACAAAAAGAAAAGCGAAATTACGAAATAAGTTAAAAGAGATATCAAAAGTTTTCTGGTCCAACTTACCTCCCAGGATTTTTCTCTCTCCACCCGTTTGTTTCTTTCTTTAATTTTATTAATTTCCAATTCTAAATCTTGAATTGTAGCCATAAGTTTTAGCTTTCCAATCCCGGATTGGAATTGACTTGACAATCCGGGATTGTAGGTTCATTTAGATTTGATTTCAGAAAATCCGGTGTATTTTTGTAAAACTTCCGGAATTTTGACAGATCCATCTTCTGCTTGAAAATTTTCCAATAGGGGAATCAGAATGCGGGGAGAGGCAATGGCAGTATTATTTAAGGCATGGCAGAATTTTATTTGCCCATCTTTATCGCGATATTTAATCTTTAATCTTCTGGTTTGGAAATCCAAACACATGGAATTTGAATGGGTTTCGCCGTACCCGTCTCTGCCGGGCATCCAGGTTTCTATATCATAAGTTATGGCCGCCTTTTTCCCCATATCTTGACTTGATAAAACCACCACTTGATAGGGGAGTCCAAGCATATCCAAAATCTCCTCGCTATTTTCCTGCAGCTCCTCAAAAAAACCCAAAGACTCCTGTTCGTCCGCTTCGCATAACACAACCTGTTCTACTTTAACAAATTCATGTACCCTATAAAGACCCTTGGTATCTTTTCCGTATGAACCAATTTCCGTTCTAAAACAAGGCGAAAGAGCCACATATTTTTTAGGTAAATCTTTTATATCAAAAGTTTCACCGGAATGCATAGCCATCAAGGGAATTTCCGCCGTACCAACTAAATATTCATCCTCTCCTAATTTATATGTATCTTCTTCGTTCCAGGGAAACTGTCCCCCTCCTAAAAGAGCAAACCCTTTATTGATAATAGGAGGAATAATCTGTTGAAGTCCCTTTTGAGTTAAATGATCCAAGGCAAATTTTAAAACTGCGCAGTGCAATTTTGCTCCCTCATTCTTTAAATAATATCCCCGAAATCCTGCCACTTTCACTCCCCTGTCAAAATCAATAATATCTAAAAGTTTTCCCAGTTCTATATGATCTTTGGGCTTAAAATTAAATTTAGTTGGTTCACCATTTTTACGGATAACTTTATTTTTAGAGGCATCCCCTATTGGCACTTCATCCAGTATAATATTCGGCACTTGCAGCATTATTTCTTGCCAGTTCTTTTCTACCTCAGCCAGTTTTTTCTCAAAATCACCGAGTTCCTGTTTTATTTTTTTTCCGGCTTCTATATTCTTGGCTTTCGCATTCTCATTTCGTTTTGCCCGCAAATCATCTACCTGTTGGATGAGTTTTTTTCTATCATCATCCAAAGATAAAAGCTTATTTAAGTCCACTTGAGCTTTTCTGACTTCAACAGATTTTTTAACTTTGTCTAAATTGTCTCTAATAAAATTAATGTCTAACATATTATTTCTTCTGCCAATCTCTGGCAGGTTCAACTTCCCCGCTTAAAATCAAATCTACTGCTTTTTTGTGCCAGTCAAATTTGGTTATATGATACACCTGCTTAAAATATTTTAACGCATTTTGAGCCCCGGGTACACCCTTGGCTTGGGCCAAGGCATCTAAATTATCAGCTGCTTTTACTACTCTTGCCTCCATTGTATTCCTTTGATTATATTCTTCAACCAGTTCAATTATTTCTTTTTTAGAATCCAAACCGTCAACCAAGGCAGCCACCCCTTCTTCTTCAATATTTTTAAAAACCCCTCCTGCCATACCTTTGACAAAAGTCCCCACATCCCCCACAATTGTTTCTCCAATATCATGAACCAGTCCCATTTTTAAAACTTTTTCAGCATCTAAATTTAATCCTTCTTTTTGTAATTGTTTTGCTAAAAAATAGGCCAAAAGGGCAGTGGAAAAAGAATGTGCTGCCACAGAATCCGCCTCATTTCTTTTAAACCCCATTGCAATAAAACCCTGTCTGGGAAGCTCCTTGGCCCACTGCAAGGTTAAAAATACTTTTAAAATTTTTTTAAGATCATTTATTTTCATTTCTTTCTCTTTTCCGGGCGGAGCATGGGAAATGCTATCACATCGGCAATAGCAGGGGAGTTAGTCAAAACCATTACCCACCTATCTATTCCCGGACCAATTCCGGAAGTGGGAGGCATACCATATTCCAAAGCCTCCAAAAAATCATCATCTGTTTTTTGCGCTTCCTGATTTCCCTTTTTGGCTTTCTTTTTTTCCTCATTCCAGGCTTCTTGTAAAACAGCAGGGTCATTTTGCTCGCTCCAGTTGGTACCCATTTCCATGCCTGCCACATAAATATCAAAGCTTTCCACCAGTTTTGGATTATCTTTTTTTCTTTTGGCCAAAGGGTAAAAATCAGCAGGGTAGTCATAAACAAAGGTTGGCTGAATCAATTGATCCGTGCATTTTTTCTCAAAAATCTCCAGCAAAATCTCCCCGTCAGTCATGTAATCTTTTATTTCCACCCCTAATTTTTTAGCAAGTTTTATTGCTTTTTCCAAACTGTCTATTTCATGAAAATGTACACCTGTGTGTTTTTTAAATAAATCCGAAAGCTTCACTCTCTGCCAAGGTCTTTTGTAATCTATAATTTTGCCTTGAAAGGGCAGTTTTGTTGTTTTAAAAACTGCTCTTGCCACATATTCAAACATCTCCTCAATTAAATTCATATTATCCATATAATCCGCATAAGCTTCCATTGTTTCCAGCATGGTAAATTCGGGATTGTGGTTTCTATCCATTCCCTCATTTCTAAAAACATGGCCGATTTCAAAAACTTTCTCAAATCCACCCACAATTAATCTTTTTAAATAAAGCTCATTGGAAATTCTTAAATAAAAATTACTGTCCAAAGCGCTGTGATGAGTTTTAAAGGGCTTGGCCCTGCCTCCGCCGTAAACCGGCTGCAAAATGGGGTTTTCCACTTCCATATAACCTTTTTCCTCAATTAAAAATTTTCTAATATAATAGGTAATTTTAGAGCGGGCCTCAAAGATTTTTTTGACACTATCATTCATTAACATGTCAACATATCTTCTCCTGTATCTTTCTTCCACATCTTTCAGGCCATACCAGGAAGAGGGTAAAGGACGCAAACTTTTAGTTAAAACAGTAAAATCATCCGCGTCAACAGTAATCTCGCCCGACTGGGTTCTAATAACATTTCCCGTTACCTGCAGAAAATCCCCAAGGTCAAAATTGGGCAGTAGATCATACTGTTCGCCTTTAAAGCCATCCTGTCTGAATAAAAGCTGAATTTTGCCGGTAGCGTCTTCCAAATCAACAAAGGTAATTTTTCCATGAGGACGAAGGGATCTTACTCTTCCTGCCACCGCCACCTTTTTCCCCATCATTTTCCTAGCAACAAAAATCTCATGCTTCCTATTGGACTTTGAAGGGAAAGGATTAATCCCCAGTCTCTGGATATTTTTTAATTTCTTAAGACGCTCTTTTTGAAGATTCTCTAAAGCCATGGCTAAAGTATAACCGAAGATTGCGGTTTTTGAAAGAAGAAATTATTTAAGTTCACCAACTACATACTGCGAATCTCTTTGGGTTAATCTCATCCCGAAATCTTTCATCCTCCTTCGAAATTCCATGGTGGGACCATGATCTGGTCTTGAGACATAAGCTCTATTTGGTTCAAGATAATCATCCCTACTTACTCCTGTCCTCCAATCAACAGCTCTTCCATTTAAGCGGACTCTCATAAAGAGCCCTGCCATAATCTCTTGCGCTAGGGGATCTATATCGTACAAACCATCCCATGGATGAAGTCGTCCTGGTACAAATATTCCCGACTCACGAACTGAATATGCTGCTACTGGGTTTGATGTTCTATGTCCATACCACCTTGCTTCTTGATGTATAATCAAAGCTTGTTGCACAGAGTATCTTCCCAAATGTAATCCTCTGTACTGTTCCTCGAACGCTCGAAAAACATGATAAAGAAGGGGGATGTCTCCTGTAGATGTACGGATATGGAATAGACGCTGGAGTGAAATTCCTATTTTCTCATCTTCTGTTCTCGTCCTAAATAACATAACACTTGGAATTTCACTCTCTTTTCTGCGATCAAGGACTTTCATTGCCCTTTCCATCATTTCCTTGGCTGCTGCTTCTCCCCACACAATTGTCGCAAAATTGATGGCAATTCCTCTTAAAGAATCCAAATTTTCCACATAAGAGTCACCGGTATACACATCTACCGCAAATCCATCATGCTCAATTGTTCTAGCTCCCCGAGATTCTGCTGTCATTATCATAGTATAATCAGACAGGAATTATACTTCATATATAAAAATAATGCAATTTTTAGTCTGAAATATTAGATCATATCAGTTAATTTTCCATACTTTTTGATGAAATCTACGGCATCTTTTCTAGTCCCTGAGGAGAGCAGTTTTTCCAGAATATAGAATAAATCGTGCAGCGAAACAAACATCTTCACAAAATTAGGTATGGCCAATCCTTTATATTGTTTAAGCGCACCATTCTCAAGCATAAAATTGATAAAGATAACTCCTCCTAAAGCATAATTTCCCATAAATTTAGTTTTCTTGTATTGTTCTATCAGATAAAAACTTCTGCAAATAAATGTCACAAACATGGATACAAGCTGTTTATCTGTAATTATGTCTTTGACAAGTAAAGACCCTGCTATTCTCATTCCCAAAACAGTGGCACTAAGCTCATAAAGCGCGGGAAGTAAATCTTGAAGCTTTGTAAATGCATTTTTATAGTATAAGTAGCTGTGAGCTATCTCATGAAGCGCCACATAACGCAAGCTGGCTCTTCTTAAATCTTCCCTGCTAAATCCTTGTCTAAATCCGGGTGAAAAGAACTTATTAAAGGCAGGAATTATCTGTTCCTCCATTCTGAAGTCATTGGCATTTTCAAAGAGTGTAATTTCAGAACCGTATTTTTTAACCCATTGGAGATCATTGGGTAGATTTACTCCGATAAACTTGGTTCTAGCCATCAAGCCGGAGAATAAAAGCACATCATCAACTTTTGATTTAACCAGATGATTTTCCTCAATTCTTTCTCCGGGAATTAAAGCTTTTCTGTGAGTAGCCAAAGCTACATCTTCATAAAGCTTAAGCCTTTTTGTTCTTTTTTCATTAATTACTCCAACCCAAGCCTGATAAGAAGCTTTGGCAAAAAACAATTGTTCGTCGAAATATACAACAGGCCCTATTGAGATATCCAGAATATAGGGTGGCATTTTAAGCCAAGTGGCAATGGCTTTTTCATAGGTTCCGTCCAGCAGGGCTTTGGCCTGCACTTTTAGGGCATTGGCAAATTGTTTATTGTCGCTTACTTTGGCAGCTTCTTCCAGCTTTTCAGCCACAGGTTTTAACAATTTGGCATATTTAACATGATATGGAGTTGCCACCAGTTTACCCTTGACTTTTTCCACCACCGTATAGGGAGAAGAAGAGAATGAATCATTTTTTGCCTGTTTTTCCTGTTCCAGATAGATCGGGGCAATTAATTTGCCTGCTTCTACCAGAAGATCTAAAACTTTTCTTT